>Ga0209630_10002412_pt1 | contig 18071 bp, 14 predicted proteins | sample COG_01_FD_184745 | JGI IMG/M metagenome (GOLD analysis project Ga0209630, IMG submission 184745) | Pelagic Microbial community sample from North Sea - COGITO 998_met_01 (SPAdes) (version 2) | ecosystem: Environmental > Aquatic > Marine > Neritic zone/Coastal water | place: Helgoland, sampling... | reverse complement strand
ATATCGCGCACAGTATGTTCTACACTTCTTTTACTTGTCATCATCGTTTCCTCTTGGGTTAACGATGAACTAAAACTATCTCTTAGACAATCAGGCTAGTTGGTCCACATGGTGCTGACGGGGTACACAGATTGACAATCAGTAGCTAGGCCTCCCTATTTTAATTCCAGATTAAATTAAAGTTTCCTGGCGATTTTTTACACTCAAAAAGTAGACACTCGTAGACTAAAGGTTTCCTGTTTCTGGGACCGAGCTATAAGTGTTAATGCGGATACGTTTTATTCTCTATTTCATTGGGAGCTAAGTAGAATTTATTATGGGTACTTTATTTCTACCATAATTCCCACACAGGCGTAAGTCCTCGTGGTAATTCTGCGAGTTTGCCTAATTGACTCCAAGCGGTATTCTCATTATGAAAATCAGAACCTACTGAAGCCGCCATGCCGAAACGTTTGGCATAATTAGTTGCCAATTCAATCTCAACTGATTGACTATGTCCGGTGACAACCTCAATAGCTTTACCACCGAGAACCTTGAATTCATTTATTAAATTGCGCAATTTTGTTGCTGTCAGTTTATAAATCAATGGATGTGCTATAACTGAAATGCCACCGGCGCCACTAATTTGAGCAATAGTTTCTTCGAGGCTGGGCCATTCGACAGAGACATATCCCGGTTTGTTATTGACTAGATAACGTTTGAATACATCTGTCTGGCTTTTTGCATTACCATTTTCGATTAGGAAAGTTGAAAAATGCTGGCGAGTAACAGTTCCACCGGCCGCAATTCGCTTGGCATTTTCGTATGCATTATCAATTCCGACCTTCTTGAGTTTCTCGCCTATCTTGATTGCGCGTTCTTCACGCAGATGATTCAGATTAATTGTTGCATTAATTATAGTTTTGTTCTCGGGATCAAAATTTAATCCAACGATATGAATCGTTTTATTATTCCATAGACATGATAACTCGATGCCATTAATGAGTGTTATATTGTATTTTTTTGCAGCAATTTGTGCGGCAGCTAAACCGGCGACTGTATCGTGATCTGTTAACGCTAATGTGTTGACCCCCGCCGTACTAGCTTTTTCAACGAGCATCTCGGGTGACAATATGCCATCAGAAGCAGTTGAGTGGGTGTGTAAATCGAATACGTATGACATTGGTTTTATGTTTAGTCCCGAAAATTTATGTATTGCAATGGGAGTTCAAATTTTGCTTCTTTAATTGCTGCGATCGTTTCTTGCAAGTCATCACGTTTTTTCCCGGTGATCCTGACCTGATCTCCCTGGATCGCTGCTTGAACTTTTAATTTACTACTCTTGATCATTTTTACAATCTTTCTGGCAAGCTCAGTATCAACTCCTTTTTTTATCGCAACGGATTGTCGGGCTTCTTTATTACTTTCTATAATGTCACTGTACTCCAGACAACGAATATCAATACTACGCTTGACTATCTTTGTCTCCAGTATATCGTGAATCTGTTTTACCTGAAATTCAGATGAAGAGATGATAGTCAGGCTATTTTCAACCAACTCAATCTTCGAGTCGGTTCCCTTAAAATCAAAGCGGTTGCTTATTTCCCTGTTCGCTTGATCAATCGCGTTGGTAAGTTCATGTTGGTCAATTTCAGATACAACATCAAATGAAGGCATCGTTAAATTCTCCGTAGATTTAATCTTCTTTGTTAAAGCTTGATTCCATAATTATACCATCAGGATGATCAAGCTGTATCGATTGCAGGTAATGTCCTATGACATAGGCCGTGCCGCTAAAACGGTTTTGGCCATCGGGGCTAAATTCGAAATGATAATAACGGTGAAATGTAAAGTTTCCAGTAAAATCACGACCGGGCTTTATCGATATCAACGCCACAGATTCATCCAGAAACTGGTAATTAATATCGCGACAATAACGACGTGAGCGTTTTACCGCCAGTTCCCGTGCACGTAAGGCATCCTGCCAAAACCAGACAGCAAGGCCGAGTATGATAAGAAAAATAATCTCGCTCACCTTTGAATATCTCTGGTATAGCTCGTTGTTGTATTCATGCTTATTTAGTTTGAAAAGGTTTGAAGCGCTCATTGTAACGCTCTTCAAAGCCCGTGTTGGTTTTTATGATCATATAAAGTGCAACACCAATCTCATTTGCCAATGCCAGTGACTTTTCCGGCCCAGAGACCATAAAGGCTGTTGCCAGCGTATCGGCATGCATTGCAGAGCTGTGAAGTACGGTGACAGCAGCTAACCGATGATGAATAGGTTTACCTGTTACCGGGTCAATTGTATGTGAATAACGAACACCGTCTTTCTCAAAATAATTTCGATAGTCTCCTGATGTTGCCATGGCGATATTATCGAGGCTAATAACACGTTGCACCGAGCGTTCCAGAGGCTTGGCATGTTCAATACCAATTTGCCATGCTAAATCATTTGCATTCGTTCCTTTACCTATGAGTTCGCCACCTATTTCTACCAAATAGTCTTCGATACCCAATTCATTTAGATACTGTGCGATCTTATCTACGGCAAAGCCTTTTGCAATACCTGATAAGTCAATGGTTATAGCCGGATCAGATTTGGCAATACGATGTGCTGCTGCATCAAAGTTTAATTTTTCATAGCCGATATGCTGCTTCACAGATTGTATGACTGGATCCGAGGGAATAGCACGATTATAAGGATGAGGGCCAAAGCCCCAGAGGTTTACCAGTGGGCCAACCGTTACATCGAATGCACCATTGCTTATCGCACTAACTTGAGTTCCGTGTTCGATAACGCGATACAGATCTTCTGAAAAAACCTGCCAATCAGTGATTTTTGATTGGTTAAAAAGAGATAGCTCTGAATCATTAATATAGGTCGACATCGATTGATTGATGGCAGTTAGGATATTTTCGATATTCGTATGTACTGTATTTTTATCAAGCTGATTTCCATTGGGTACTATTTTAATTGAATAGCTTGTGCCCATAGTCAGACCGTTAATGGCCACCAATTCTTCATTCGAGTTTTGGCAAGCACATAAGCTTGTCAACAAGATTGCAATCAGTAAAAAAAATTGAATAACATTAACTTTCATATCTGAATTAGTCACTATTATATTTTTTACTTTTTAGTGCGACTGCCTAACTCCATATAGCTTTGCATAAAGACCATCTTGAGAAAGTAATTCGCGATGTGTACCTTGTTCGCCAATAGTGCCAGCTTCAAAGACATAAACATGATTAGCTTGTTTTATTGCGCTTAATCTATGCGCAACAATGATGGTTGTTTTATTACTGAGGAAACCTGCTAGTGCGGTATGTAGATGATACTCGGTTTCAGCATCCAATGCCGATGTTGCTTCATCCAGGATGACGACCTTAGGATCGCTTAAGACCATTCGTGCGATTGCAAGTCGTTGTCTTTGTCCACCAGATAATCTAATGCCTTGTCGTCCGACTATGGTGTCCAGTTTGTTGGGTAATTGTTCTACGGTCTCTTTTAATTGAGCAATCTCAAGAGCATGCCATAATTGTTTCTCTTCAAGTTCGCGTCCCAAGGTTAAATTAATTCTGACAGTATCATTAAACAGTGCCGGATGTTGTAACACTGTCGCAACGTTTTCGCGGACAACGTCCAGACCAATCTGTGTTACTGGAACTCCATCATAAAAGATGTCGCCGCTATTTGCGGGATACAAGCCGATCAATACTTGTACTAATGTAGATTTGCCACCACCACTGGCACCGACGAGTGCAACCTTTTCTCCGGGTTCAATAGTTAGGTTGATACCATTTAATATATCAGCGTTACCGTTATCATCATTATGGCCATAAGAAAAATGAAGGTCAGAGATATTAATCCCAACGGTATTTTTGTTCTCAAACGGATTAATGACATGTGGATAATCTGGTTCCAGTTCGAGTTTTATTAATTCATTGATACGAGCCAATGCAGCTTTGGCATTATAAAAAGCGTATTGGATATTCAGAACTTCCTGTACCGGGCCCATCATGAACCAGAGATAACCGAAAACAGCAAACATCTGGCCAATAGTTAATCCAGAAAAAACAACCATCAGCATTGCTACTGCACGGAAGATATCAAAGCCAAATAGAAAGACAACAAAGCTTAATCGGCTGGCGGCATCACTTTTCCATGCAAAGGCAATTCCATGATCTTTAACCATACTCGCTTGTTCAATGATGCGTTTTAAATAATGTTTTTCCCTGTTACTTGCTCTAATCTGATGAATAGAGTCCAGTGTCTCTACTAAAGACTGTTGAAAAACGGCAAAGGCAGAGTTTTCATTCTTCTTTAATTCCTTAACCCGCTTACCTAAGACCGTTGTGAAATAAATTACGATTGGATTGGCAAACAGTATCAGTACTGCAATTTGCCAATGCATAATAAGTAGAATTATGGCAACACCAATTATTGTCAGAGTGGCGACTAATAATTTGCTCACTGTTGATCCGACAAAATCATCGACAGTAGACAGATCAGTTACAAAATAAGAAGCGACTGTACCACTCCCAAGTGTTTCGTATTCGGACATGGACACTTTATTCAAACGTGTAAGTAGCGTACGGCGAATAAGAAAGATGACATCTTTAGCAATGATAGTGAATTGTCTTGTTTGAAAAACATTTAAAACTAATGCTGAAAGACGCAAGCATAAAGTCATGATTAAAATAATTGATATGTACAACACTGGGCCGTGCCATATAGAAGGGGTAATAGCATTTATAGAACTAACAACGATGCCGGGTTGGTTTAATAAAACCTCATCAACCAATAAGGGCATTAATAATGGGACGGGGACGCTTGCCAGTGTTGCGATTACGGCAATTATATTTGCCATGACCAACTGTCGTTTATGTTGCTTTGCTATTTCGAGAATATATTGCCAGTTGTATTCTCTTACTTCATGGCTGTCATTGACCTGTTCAGTTGTATGTTGTTCTGTATTTATTGTTGTTGCCATATTTCAATAACGTTTCCAGACAATCGCTGGTTCCTCCATCAATGAAGCTTGTTCACGTAGACTTAGTATTTGTTCTTCCCAGTAGTTCTGTGTATTAAAAAATGGGAAAGCGATTGGGAACGCCGGATCATTCCAACGCTCAGCGAGCCATGCCGAATAATGAATTAGACGCATTGTTCTAAGAGCCTCGATTAAATGCAACTCGCGTGCTTCAAAATCACGAAACTCGGTATAACCTTCCATAAAATCATTGAGCCCCATCGTCATATAATTACGGTCACCCGAGAGGAACATCCATATGTCCTGTACCGCGGGACCTGATCGAGAATCATCAAAATCAACAATATAAAAGTTGTCATCACGAACTAGAATATTTCCCTGATGGCAATCACCATGCATTCGTAATGTTTTGTATTCGCCTGTTTGTTCATAGCAGCGTTTGATTCTAATAATAAGATCTTCACAGAGTGTTGAATAGGCTGGTTCTAAATAAGCAGGGATAAAATCATTTTCTAATAAGTACTGAACCGGTTTTATAGCAAAGTCTTCAACATTAATACTCGGTCTGGATTTAAAGGCGCTGATTTCACCAATATTATGTATCTGGGCTAATATTCTCCCAAGCTGTAATAAGTGCTCCGGGTTATCCAATTCAGGTGCATAGCCGCCAAAGCGCGGGTAGAGTGAAAACCGATAATCGCCGTAGTTAAATAAGGTTACATTGCCTATTGATATTGGGGCAACTACCGGGATTTCTGCACTTGCCAATTCCAGCATAAAAGTGTGTTCTTCCCGAATCATGTCATCAGTCCAGCGACCAGCGCGGTAAAACTTGGCAATTATCGGCGCTTCATCTTCAATCCCTACCTGATAGACACGATTTTCATAGCTATTTAGTGCCAGTATTCTGCCATCAGAGACATAATCCAATGATTCAATCGCATGAATAATCATATCGGGATCGAGTAAGCTGTAACTGTGCGGGTTTGTTTCTTTAGTCATGCCCAAGAGTCTATCAGAAGTCATACATATCGAGTTTTATAATAATGATTTACTATACAAAACAGGGTGATACAGGCTAAGCTTTTTAAATAAGATTTAGTCTCAGGAAAATTTTGACTATATGAGTGCTCAGTTATCTGTACTAACAAAAGATGCTAATGCGGGGGATGTCGATGCCCAGCTGCAATTAGCCGATCTTTATGAGAATGGTATCGGAGTCCGGTTGGACCCGGGGCAGGCCGCATTTTGGTATCGACATGCCGCTGACCAAGGTTCAAGCAAGGCGCAGTCGCGTCTTGGTCAAATGTATCTACGTGGAATTGGTGTTCCCGAAGATCACGAGCAGGCGGCGGCTTATTTAACCCAATCATCGGAAAAAGGTAATGTTATTGCTCAGGCTAATTTAGCTTGGTGTTACCAGCACGGGCTCGGTGTAGAAAAAGATTACAAGCAGGCTCATGCGTGGTACCTCAAATCATCAGAACAAGGTCATGCGGGAGCACGTTATAATTTGGCATTTATGTACTCCAAAGGAATTGGGATACCAAGAAACGATGTTGAAGCTTTGAAGTGGTATTTACGTGCAGCAGAACAAGGCCACATGAAGGCACAGCTTAATGTTGGTTTAATGTTGGCACAAGGGCAGGGTACCGAAAGAGATGAAGCAGAAGCAGCCCGCTGGTATCAGGAAGCTGCAAATCAGGGTTATGCCAAGGCGCAATATAATCTGGCATTAATGTATGGTGGTGGTCTTGGTGTACCGCAGGATGATGAAGCAGCATTTAAGTGGCACCAGCTTGCAGCAAAACAAGGATACGCACGCGCGCAATTCAATATGGGCCTTTTCTATATTAATGGTTTAGGTGTGCCGCAAGATTTCAAAGCAGCCGAACAATGTTTTCAATTAGCAGCAAAACAATCCTACGCCAAAGCGAATTATCAACTGGGAAAACTTCACGCTTTTGGTCTTGGAATCCCATTAAATGAATTAGAATCAGCTAAATATTATCGCATGGCTGCGGAGGCAGGTTATGTTAAGGCTCAGTATCGATTGGGTCATCTTTATGTCAATGGTTTAGGCGTACATAAAGATGAAGCGATTGCATGTTCATGGTTTGAAAAAGCAGCAAGACAAGGATTTCAAAAAGCGCAACATATGTTAGGAGTGAGATTTGCAAAAGGTCTAGGCTTAGAAAAAGATTATGTTCGTGCCTATGCCTGGTTATTACTGGCGAATGATACGGGCGATGGAGATGTTCATGAAGCATTAAAGCGGGTGCGTGATAAATTATCAGAAGGACAAGTGTCAGAAGCCGAGGTGCTAGCCACTGAGTTTAGTCAAGCATATAAAAGAGTAGAAAGTCGAACGACGGCTTAAGTTATATCGCCGGAGACGTGATTCGTACTTTATTCAGCTCCAATGGTTGGTCGAGTTTTTCCAGAATTTCTTCTTGCTGATACAAACGTAAAATATCGTAATAACGTCTTATTCGTCTTACAAATTCTACGGGTTCGTGTCCTCTGGCATAACCGTATTTAGTTTTTTGATGCCATTCTTCTTGACTGAGTTTTGGTAGATGTTTTTCAACATCTATCCAGAGGTTAGGGTTGTCTCCAAGCGATTCAGTAAGAATGCGGGCATCCTCTAAATGGCCTAAACCAACATTGTATGCTGCCAATGACATCCAGGAGCGGTCAGGCTCCTTAATTTTTTCCGGCAAAGATGCTTTTAATATGTTTAGGTATTTTGCACCACCCATAATACTTTGTTCTGGGTCCAGACGATTTTTAACCCCAACACGTTTGGCAGTATCTCGAGTTAGCATCATTAAACCGCGAACCCCGGTATGCGAAACCGCTTCATTATCCCAATGTGATTCCTGATAACTAATTGCAGCCAGAAAACGTTCATCAAACTCATTATCCATCGCAGCTTTCTTAAAGTAAGGGCTATATTGAGGCAACCTTTCTTTGATAAGTCTCAGGTAATGAAGACTGTCCGTATAATTAAAGACATTTAGGTGCCGATAATAAGTATTGTATCGCTGCTCTAGTTTGCCACTTTGTTTGTAATTATTTATGAATTTCTCTATAGAATTTGAGAGAGAGGTATCATCACTCTTGTAGCTAAGCCAGCGTGAGTGGTATTGCTTTGCCAATGTAAATGCGATCTTGACCTCAGGAAAGAGATAGCGGTAATACCTATAAACATCAGCGCTGATAACGCTGAGTTTGAAAGTGTTTTTATTCACCTGCTGCAGTACTTGCCTGTTATTACCATTAGGCAGTTCCAGCCAATAAAGCGAAGGATATTCTCGTTTTAGATGGGACAAGACTAAGGCAGGTTTACTGCCTTTGGCGACGATAACTGTACTAGGCGTAATGTCATCGACTGATTTTGGCAATATGTTTTTTCTATTTCCTATGACATACCATTCATCCTTCTCATAGGAGGTGCTGCCGATTATATTTTCGTCTGGATAGTCAGGTGAATTACCGGCAATTCCAACATGTGCCTTACCTTGTTTCAACTTGGTAATGATTTCACGGATGGTATTTGCGTGAATGATTTCTAGATCAGCACCGATAGATTCGGCGTAACTGGCGATGATTTCATAATCATAACCTTTTATGAGTGACTCATCAGGGAAGTAAAGCGGTGGTGTTGCAATCAGCGCTATTCTAAGCGTGCCGCGCGATTTAATGCGTTCGAGTTGAGACAAGCCGTCAGAACAAGCACTCAATATTGGCAATAGGCAGATAAATAGCCATGTAGTGAGAAAACGCATTGATTTTTTGGTGATGACCATGGATTCAGTTTCTAGTAATAATTATCTGTATTAGTCAGGCTAAATTTCTATATGTTCACATTCTAAAGCAGTCTGGTATATCATGATGCCTATAATATTTTAAAAATAGTAATAATTAATGTGTTTCGCCCATTACGGATAATCTCTATTTTATGTCTACTTAGTGTCTCCCACACTACTTACGCTGAGACCTTGCCTGTCGAAAGTTTCGATGAAATAGCGGTAAATACTTTCTGGAATGAACTGTATGCCAATGGTGGCTGGTCCTTGTATTGTGGTTTTCGCTTCGATCCCTCTGTGGCATTAACCGAAGATCGATTATTTGTAATTGAACAGATCTATCCGGCAAGTTGGATGTTGCGATACATGCAATGTGATAGTCGTCGACAATGTCGACTCAATGAAAAATCACGCTTTACGCGTATGGAAGCTGATATGCATAATCTCTATCCTGCCTGGCAAGATGCAGATGTGGCTCGACGTAATAGCAGTTTTGGCATGATTGAAGGTGAGGATTGGCGTTACGAAAATTGTGATTTTGAACGTTATCATGATATTACCGAGCCCAGACTTATAGCGCGTGGTAATATTGCTCGTGCAATCTTCTATATGCATACTCAATATGGAGTTCCTGTAGAAAAGGATATGCTGGATGAATTAAAGCGGTGGAATCGTTTAGATCCACCGAGTAATCAGGAAATGTTGCGCAATAATCTAATCGAAGAACTACAGGGTAATCGGAATAAGTTTATTGATAACCCTTCTATGGCAGAACAGATATCAAGTGAGTGGTTAGCTGAATAATAATTGATTCAGTTGGGGCTATTTTGATGCCAATACTAAAGAGAAATATGCGTTCTCATCCTCGTAATGATCCGTAATTCGGAAATTAGCCTGCTTAAGCATTTCCTCAATACCTTTATAAGTATATTTCTGACTAATTTCAGTCAGTATATTATCACCAGTATCAAATTGAATGGATTCACCTAGTTCATCGATATGGACATGCTGATCAGTATTAGAGATTAGGCGCATCTCTATTCTTTCTTTATCAGTATTGAATGTTGCCGAGTGCGTAAACTCATCGGTATTAAAGTTTGCATTCAACTCACGATTCAATACATGTAATACATTCAGGTTAAACTCAGCAGTAATACCTTGAGCATCGTTATAAGCAGCATGTAAAACGTGGTTCTCTTTTACGCGATCAACACCAATTAATAAGTGATCGCCATAACGCATCGCCTTATAAACTTCTTTTATAAATTCCAAGGCATCTTCTTGTTCAAAGTTACCAATAGTGCTGCCGAGAAAAACAAACAGGTGTGAGCCATGCGTCGCCGGTAAATTTCCCAGGCCGCCATGATAATCACCCAATAACGGCTTTAGCCCCAACCAATCATACTCTTCAGATAGTTTTTGAGCGGCTTCAATCAACACTTCTTCGCATACATCTAAAGGTGCATAAATACATTCATTAGACGTTTGTTGGCAAGCATCAAACAAACGACGTGTCTTTGTTGAGTAACCACTTCCCAACTCAAGTATCTGATCAGGCGTCGTTTTATTGATAATATCAACGGCATACTTGGATAATAGGTGGTTTTCAGTGCGCGTCGGATAATATTCCGGCGTTGAGCAAATCTGGTCAAATAACTCAGATCCGCGTTCATCGTAGAAGTATTTTGGTGACAAACTGCGAGGTGTATTTAACAGGGATTCACGTACATCATCCACCATATCCGGTAGCATCCGTGTTGGCATGACAGTGGTACAGACAATCTCTTCCTGTTGAGTAGTGTAATTTGATATTTGCATAAGATTCTCTGCTTGTGGCAAGAGAAATATATTATTCTAGTTTAGGTCCCAAGGTTAACATTGTCAGTTTATAATGCCAATGTGACTTATCTATGACAGATGAGTTCATCATTAATCTAATCTCACATAAGGTGACATTCATAACATATGAATAAACGTCTCAGCGATTTGATAAGGCAGGGAGCGACAATTATCACGCCGACGCAACGTCTCAGCCGTCATCTTCGTTACCTATTTGCGACAGAACAAATCGCGCAAGGAAAACAGGCCTGGCAAACACCTGATTGTTTGCCCTGGACAGCGTGGTGTAGACGATGTTTCGAATCTCTTTCATTTCGGACTGACGATAAAGTCACGGTATTGAGCAATCTACAGCAACAGTGGCTCTGGCAAGAGATAATCAATAGTTCAAAATATAAGAATCAACTCTTACAAATCACTGCCACGGCCAAGCAAGCAGCGCATGCCTACCAACTTTGTCAGCAATGGGCTGTCCCAATCTTTCCAGATGGCGTGTATCTGTCTGAAGATGCTTTTGCGTTTAAGCACTGGGCCCATTCCTACGAGCAGCAAAAGCGAGAAAATGCATGGTTGGATGATGCCGCATTACCGGGTTACATCACGACATATGCAGCAGAATTAAAAAATAACCTAAAGAAGATAGTCTTCTATGATTTTGACCAACTCACAACACAACAACATATACTCAAACAAGCCTTTATTGATATCGGTATTGAAATCGAAGAATGTGATCCAGAGCAGCAAAATGAATCTATCAGTATAAGCGAGCAAACAGATAAGCAATCAGAAATCTGGTCTGCGGCATGTTGGGCAAAACAATGTTTGGAAGATAATAATAAAGCAACGATTGGAATAATCGCACCAAACCTCAACAGCCTGCGCGACAAGATTGAATATGGGTTCGCATCAGTACTCACACCACAAAAATGGTTAAAGCCAAACGAATCTCAATATAAACCCTATGCAATATCATTAGGCAAGCCTTTATCAGGCTATCCCTTAATCCATACAGCAATCAACTTGCTGGCTCTGGGTAAACGCAAGGTATCAATTAATACGCTAAGTAACTTACTACATTCCCCGTTTATAACAGGCGCAACGGAAGAAGCAGCAAAGCGCGCAAAGTTTGATGCTGCTCTTAGGCGTATCGGTGAACAACAATCGGGATTTAAAACATTGTATTGGATTGCTGAAGCACGATGTAAAGAGTTTGAACAATGTGAAGGGTTTGTTGGATTATTAAAGAGCTTTGAGATTTCCTTCTTAAGCCATGCCAAACAACAAACACTACGCGAATGGACGACAAGCTTTTCGGATTGGTTAAGCGGATTCGGTTGGCCGGGCGAACGCAATCTTAATAGTGATGAGCATCAAACCTTACAAGCCTGGCAATCCGCGTTAACGCAATTAGCAAGTCTGGATGGACTAACAAAACCTGTCAGCTATAGTACCGCATTATTCCAATTAAAAAGATTGCTCGTTGAAACTCGATTCCAACCAGAGACAATAGAAACACCTATACAAATTCTCGGTATGACGGCCGCAGCCGGCATGCAGTTTGATCATTTGTGGGTGATGGGCATGCAAGATGATAATTGGCCGACGATAACTATGGCTAATGCCTTCATTCCCATTGCTTTCCAGCGGGAGTTCAATATTCCTGATGCCAGTGCTGAAGCACAACTTAATTTAGCAAAACGTATTACCGAAAAACTAAGTGCCTCAGCAAAAGAAGTCGTATTCAGTTATGCCAAACAGGAAGGTGATCGCATCTGTCGGCCTAGTCCGTTAATTAGTCTCGCTAATGCAAAAAAAGCTCGCCAGTTCAATCAATGTGATGATTATAAAGATTCACTGCTCGCATCATCACACACAGAAATCTTTATTGACATTAATGCACCAGAGATCCCCGCCGGTCAAATTGCTGAGGGCGGTAGCGCTTTATTCAAGGATCAGTCGGGTTGTCCGTTTAAAGCCTTTGCCAGGCATCGTTTATATGCGGAGTCACTACGCGATAGCGATATTGGTTTAAGCGCGGCCGAACGCGGCAATCTGGTACATTGCGCCTTGCAATTTCTATGGCAACGTTTGAAGACATCAGAGAATCAGGCATATCGATCAGAGTCAGAACTGACAAAGATCATTCATTCGGTTGTACAAGAGGCGATCAAGCAACAAATCGCGCAACAGCCCGAGACTTTTACCGATAGATTTACCGAACTGGAACAACAACGACTCGAACAACTACTAAAACACTGGTTAACCATCGAGAAAGACAGGAGTCCTTTTAAGGTTATAGCAACCGAAGAATGGCAAACAGTACTGTTTGAGGATATCGAATTACATCTACGAGTAGATCGTATCGATGAGTTAGCCGATGGTCGTTGCGTCATTATTGATTATAAAACCGGTGCCGTGAGTAAAAATGACTGGGAATCAGATAATCCCAATGATCCACAACTGCCACTGTATGCCGTGACCAGTAAACAAGGGGTTGCCGCGATAGCATTTGCCAGTTTGAAACGTGGCAAGTTGGGATTCTCCGGGCAAGCCGATGGCGACGATATTTTGCCCGGTATAAAACAGGATGAGAATTTCTTGTGGCAAGATCGATTTGAGCATTGGGAAGAGGTCTTAACCAAGTTGGCTAATGATTTTCGTAGCGGTAAGGCCACCGTTGAACCAACGGCAACAGCCTGTCGCTATTGTGATCTACATGCCTTGTGTCGTATTCATGAACGCATAGAAAATATTGAAGATGTCGATCAACTGGAAGGTGAGACGCATGTCTAAGCCCATCGTCGATCATGAAGCAAGACAACAAGCGCTAGCGCCAGATCAATCTTTCATCATTCAAGCGCCCGCGGGTTCGGGTAAAACCGGTTTATTGATACAACGCTATTTAAGATTGTTGTCATTGGTCGATGCGCCGGAAGAGATTATCGCTATAACCTTTACCCGCAAGGCAGCAGCCGAAATGCAGTGCCGAATTCTCGATGCTTTAAATACGGTAATGAACAGCAATGTAGAACCCGAATCCGAAAATGAGAGAACGACGTTCAAATTAGCTAAGGCAGCATTAAAACGCGATCAGGAAAAGGGTTGGCAGGTCATTGAAAACCCTGGTCGCTTACGCTTACAAACCATTGATTCACTCTGTGCACATCTAACGCGACAGATGCCGATGTTGGCGCGACTGGGTACGCAACCGGAAACATTGGATGACGCGGAGCACCTCTATCAACAAGCGGCAATCATTACATTGGCCGAACTGGAAAGTGGGGCAGGTTGGTCAGAGGCGATTGCGAATCTTGTGTTTCATCTGGATAACGATTTACCACGTATTAAAAACCTGATCGTCGATATGTTAAAGAAGCGTGATCAATGGTTAGCCTATGTCGTACAGGACCATGATCGAAATGATATGGAACAGGCCTTGGTCAGGCTTATAGAAGATCAGTTAAGCATTACCGCCGCATTGTTTCCAAAAGAATTTGAAAATGAATTACTAGAGTTAATACAGTTTGCTGCAACAAACCTGGCAGAGACTGATCCGGACAATGTAATTACGTCATGTTTATCAATAACAAGCATGCCGGATAACAATGCGAATAGCCTGGAACTCTGGCGCGGAATAACGGAGTTATTACTGACCAAGACGGGTACGTGGCGCAAACAACATACCGTCAAGAATGGTTTTCCTCCAGCTAGTGGTAACAAGCTGGCAGCGGATGAACGCGCGAGCAAGAAAAAACAAATACAAGGCTTATTAACTGAATTACAAAAAGTGGAAGGCTTGCAAGACAGTTTGGCAACGATCAATACCTTACCATCGGCAAGTTATACTGATGCGGAATGGTTAATCGTTAATGCCTTATGCGAGTTACTCAAACTCGCCGCCGGTCAACTACGTTTAATCTTTGCCGAGCGTAATCAAATGGATTTTATTGGTATTGCCGAATCCGCAGTGAATGCATTAGGCACAGACGATGCCCCGACAGAACAGGCCTTGCAACTGGATTATCATATTAAACATTTATTGGTGGACGAGTATCAGGATATCTCGGCTAATCAATATCGTTTGTTGCAACGCTTAACGCGTGAATGGTCAATGGATGATGGTCGTAGTCTGTTTCTGGTCGGCGACCCAATGCAATCCATCTATCGTTTTCGTGAAGCAGAAGTGAGTTTGTTTATAAAAACATTTCATGATGCATCGCTCGGTAACATCCCGCTCGAAGCATTGCGCCTCAGTGTTAACTTTCGCTCGCAGCAAGGATTGGTTGAATGGGTGAATGACAGTTTTACTAATATGTTCCCCAGGCAAGATGATCTCATTACCGGTGCGGTGTCCTATAGCCGTGCAGATGCATTTGATAAAGTCACATCGAGTAATAACGTCAGGGTTTATCCGCTCTATGGTCGCGCCTATAAAAAAGAATCACAGCATGTATTAGAGATCATTCAAGAAATAAAACAGGCCGAGCCAGACGATAATATTGCCATCCTGGTACGTAGCCGTTCGCATCTGGCCGAGATTGTCCCGGCCTTAAGGATAGAGCAGATCGGTTTTAAAGCGATTGATATAGAAGGTTTGGGCAATCAGCCATCAATACAGGATCTCCTTGCCTTAACGCGCGCCTTTCTGTTTCAAGCCGATCGCGTTGCCTGGTTAGCGTGCTTGCGTGCACCGTGGTGTGGTTTAAGCCTTGAATCCTTATACATTTTGTGTGATAAAAACCGCGAGAGAACAGTCTGGGAATGTATTTGCGATGCAGGATTAGTTAAGCAGTTGCAAGACGAACAACAATCTCGGCTGCAAGATTTCAAAACTATCTATGAAACCACACAAAAACTAAGACAACGTCTACCGATACGCGATGCAATCGAATCATTCTGGATACAACTCGGTGGCCCGGCCACCTTGTCAAACAAAACCGATTTGGAAAATTGTTTAACTTACCTCGCGCTACTCGAAACGCTGGATCAAGGTAGTTCGATAGAAGACTTACAAGAATTAATTGATGATGTCAGTCAATTATATGCCGCGCCCGATCTAAATGCCGATAATCAAATACAAGTGATGACAATACACAAGGCCAAAGGACTGGAGTTTGATCATGTCATTCTGCCGGGGCTAGGTCGTTCGCCGCGGTCTAACCAGGGTGATTTACTGGTCTGGTTATTACGTCAACGTGATCATGGACAAGAAGACCTTGTGTTAGCACCTATACGCGAAGCGGGACAGTATCAAGCGCCGATCTACGATTACATTAATAATACAGATAAAGCCAAGCAACGCTATGAAGATGCGCGGTTGTTGTATGTCGCAACAACCCGCACCAGAAAAACCTGTCATCTCATCGGCCATGCAAGCCTGAAAGAAACCAAAGGCGAACTCAATTGTGAACCACAAAGCCGTTCCTTGTTGTCGCACCTATGGCCAATGGTAAAAGCGGCCTATGAAAAACACATGCCAGCAACGACTGAGCAAGGCGAAGCGGAATCGAAGCTTGTGGTTAAACAAGAAACGAAACGCCTAAGCACAGATTGGCAGCATCCCGAGCTACCGGCAGGCTTAACATGGCAACAAGCTACAGCAGACGAAGCTGAAACTGACGTAGAGTCAGTCTTGATCGAATTCGAATGGGCAGGAGAGACCATTAAACATATCGGTTCAGTCGTACACAGCGCGATTCAATGCATTGCTGAACAAGGTATAGCCAAGTGGACACCGGAACGGATCAATAAGGAGCAAGAAGGTTTTGATAATGCGTTAAAACAACTCGGTGTACCGGATAGCGAACGAGCGGATGCCGTACAACGTGTGATTAAAGCTTTATTAAACATGGTCAACGATGAACATGGACAATGGATACTCTCTACTAAACATAAACAACAAGAAAATGAATATCCAATTAGCGGTATGGTTAACGATAAATTGAGCAATGCCATACTGGACAGAACCTTTATCGATGAAAACGGCTGTCGTTGGATCATAGATTACAAAACCAGTCGCCATGAAGGTGCAAATCGTGATGCATTTCTTGATCATGAGCAGGAACGTTATAAGGAACAATTGGAAAAGTACGGTGCATTGATGAAACAACTTGGTGAAGAGAATATAAAGCTGGGTTTATACTTTCCCTTATTACAGGGCTGGCGAGAGTGGAGTTATAAAGATTGATATAACGGTATAAATTGAGTTCAAAACTGAACCCGATAGCACGAGCTTTTAGCAGAATATGACCTAGAATTATCAGACAGTTCTTATTTGATATATGAAATAGTCATGGCGCTTGAAAAACTACTCTTGTTACCCGTTTTACTTGTCTCTGCGACTGTCTATGCCAGCGAAAAGCCTGAGTTTGACATAAATGGTCTCAAAATAGGCGATGAATTAACCGAGGAATTTTCCGAACAATATTGCCGAAATCGAAATAGTGAGAAAAGAGAAATTGAATGTAAACGGAAACAGAAAATCGATGGGGTACCTGTATCAGTATTGTATTTATTTTATGATGCTTCGCTTGTCACTGTTTCTTTAAGTTTCGACTCAAAGGCATTTCGCAAGCTGGTAAGCGCATATGAAGATAAGTATTCGGGTTTCCCCAATGACGAAATTGGTGAACCTATGGTTCTTGGTGATGGTGTGCAATATACTAATGAAAAGGTTTTATGGGCTACTACTTCGGGAAATTTTGTTATAGAGAAGTATGGACATAACCTCGCTGAAGGATATGCTCATCTTGATTCTCAAGAATATAATAAGTATACAAACAAAAAGAAAATCCAAAGAAACAGTGGAAAATTAGCAAACTTAATTAGCGAGCTATTTGTCTGGGAAATAGTATTTGAGTGATTTTTATGCTTCAGTTTTTAATTTACAGGTCGATAATTAGGTAAGAAAAAAGATTGTCTGTAATAACTCGACAAGGAGTTAAGAAAACTGATGGTCGTAGAAAATATAATGAGTAAGACTGTAGTGACGATTACAATGGATGACTCATTGAATGTGATGAAAGAAATATTTGATAACACACGGTTGCACCATTTACTTGTTGTCGAACAAGGTGAATTAATAGGTGTTATTTCAGATAGAGATTATTTAAGCGCCTTGAGCCCAAACCTTGGTACTGCTGCTGAGACTAGCAAGGATGTGGCAACTCTTAATAAAAGAGCGCATCAAATAATGAGCAGAAGACCTGTGACTTTATTGCCTGATGCAGGAATCTATGACGCAATTAAAATATTTAATAATCACAATCTTTCTTGCATCCCTGTAGTTGATGAGAATCATAAGCCGATTGGAATAATTAGTTGGCGAGATATATTTAAGGTGCTTGAATCAAATCATGATAAACAACAAGGCAATACAGTAAACTAAAGTTTAATTGATGTTTGCTTCCAGTGATTGCATATCTTCTTTACTTAATTTCACATTAAC
>Ga0209630_10002410_pt1 | contig 18075 bp, 10 predicted proteins | sample COG_01_FD_184745 | JGI IMG/M metagenome (GOLD analysis project Ga0209630, IMG submission 184745) | Pelagic Microbial community sample from North Sea - COGITO 998_met_01 (SPAdes) (version 2) | ecosystem: Environmental > Aquatic > Marine > Neritic zone/Coastal water | place: Helgoland, sampling... | reverse complement strand
GCGGCGATGTCACTTTTGTATGGGAATCAGTCAGAAATCACGTGATTGTGATCGTATAATGGATTAAATCCTGCGGCAGGTTTTTGGCGATTTTTCTTCATCGACTCGCGGAATTGGTCAGCTATAGATATGACTCACCAAATAATAAATTATTCTAAACTCTAATAAAATATCATTAGCACTACCACACATTCAGTCTTATTTATACCTGCTTGAATTTCAGAATACAATAATAAACCTTAGGAGGTATATATACCTTCGAAGGTAAGCTGTAGAAGGTACGAAGGTACCTTCGAAGGTACCTTCGAAGGTACAAAAAAATCACGCCTGGGTGATGAGAAGTTCGCTTTGAAATCACCAAATTTGATAGGCTGAAGCTTGCGACCCAAAAAGATATATAAATCCGCCTGAAAATATATAGATAGACTATGATAGACTATTAGTACTACGTACTATCACATTGAAAAAGGTATTTGAATCATGTTTTACTGAGTCAGTCACGTCATTGAGTGGAAAGCCTCGGCAACGTGGAAAGCCTGAACAACACTAAAGACTGCTCGCCCGCGACCATTCACGGAAACGCCACGTCTATGCTTCGCTGGTTGTTTACGCACGTTAATTGTGCCAGTGGGACGGAAGCCCCGGGATCAAGCGGCACCCCCCCCACCCCGGGCACATCAGGTGTGCGCAAAATTGCGGCCGCGCCCGATCTGCCGCTGCCTGTCAAATACGAGGAACTGCAGCGCGAAATCATGATGAGCCTCAAGGCAGACCATTTCGAAGGGGGGCGTTTTGATTTTAACAAACAGCTGAACCAAAAGTTTTTCCTCAGTCACAGCGTGCTTCTAGGTTCTATCGAAGTACCTGCACAGGGCAACCAGATCATTAAGATCCCAAACGCGACATATGAGTTCGGTGCTAACGTCGTAGATGCGAAGTACATGTTGGTCGGCAGGCTGCTTACAGATGGTCGCATGAGTGGTCGAATAAAGTATGATGTATCGGACGCCCTCTCTGCCAAATTGCAAACCTCCAAAGAGCCAGGATTTGCACAAGTGATGTTTGATTTGGACTTTAAGGGTTCAGACACTCAGGCTCAAATGAAGCTCGGCAACGGGCAGTTTTACGGTGTCAATTACCTCCAGAGTGTGACAGGCACGCTTTCCCTCGGCGGCGAGGCATTTTGGCTGGGTGGACAGAAGAAGTCTGGCGTTGGCTTGGCCGCCCGATATGCAGATAATAGATCTGTGGGAACAGCGCAATTGGCCACAACTGGTCTTGTTTCTTTAACATACACTACCAAGGTCAGTGAAAAAGCTATGCTAGCGAGCGATTTCATGTGGAATTGGAATGCGCGTCAGACACAAGCGAGCGTTGGCTATGATTATATTCTCCGACAAAGCCGTCTCCGGGGCCGTGTTGACAACTCTGGTACGGTCTCAGTGTTTCTTGAGGAGCGTCTCAATGCAGGCTTCACACTTTGCTATTCCGCTGAAATCGACCATGCAAATAAAAACCACAAGTTTGGTTTTGGTATGATTGTCGGAGAATGAGTTACTGGTAAAGGTGTATTTTCTTCGCTACTGGTGGTTGCCAGGTGTCAGACGCTTATTAAAGTAAGTAGTACGTACGCTTCAAATTTGAAATATGAGTGCATCTCTGCCTTTTTCAGACTTCGCCCGATAGAGTGCCATGATCTGGAAGTTGGAAGTCAATCAACAAAACATGCTCTTCTGCTTTGAAACCCACGTGCTAGTGTTTGTGTTAACAGCTCACCGACGTGGCTGAGATGAGTTGATTAGCTCCGCATATGCACCTTCAGTGCAGCGTTTGATGTCGGCATAGCTTGCAACAAGCATGGACATCTCATCGCGTGACACGAGTAAAATCTGTTCCGTGACGCCAATATCTAGCTTGTTTAGACACTCAAATACATGGCCCCAGTCAATAACAGGGTTGCCGTCGTTGTCATGTTGGTGAAATATGAAATCTCGAAACAGCTTTAAGATATACCTATCGCCAGTTTCAGCCCAATTGGGATCCATTTCACCATCCGGACGTTCATTTATGAACGACAGCTTCACAAGCAATCGTAGAAGGCGGCCATTGTCCAACTCCTTGGTGAGCTCTGCCTTCAGTGTATCACAGATTGTACGCTCAAAGTAAAGAGAGTCAAACGCAATAGGGGTTAATATTTGGCTGAAAACACTGCAATCAGATATACCACCGGACACAAGTCCCACGATGACACGGTCCAGCATGGGTGAGCAACGGTGACTCATACCAGCGAGGGCATCGGCAGATGAAAGATGGACTGAACCGCAGAGAATTTTGGCCATTGAAATGCCGAGTGCTCTTAAATCATCACATTGTGCAGTTGCGAGGGATTGCCCTCCATGTAATCCGACGGCTTCTGGCCGCAAAACATCAACGACACCCAATGCTGCCAAACGAATTCGGCATCCTTGTGAACTTCCCGGATGATCTGCAACTGCACCTTTTGAACAAAGTAGGAGCTTGTTAGGGGCAAGTGATGCGGAACCCCCCGCAGACAATCCTACATCATGCACTGCTTTCAGAGCACAACAAAGCTGAGATGCATACACCCATATTTCAGCTTCCGAGGCGACTGCACAGTTATCCGACTCACTGCAATGCAATGTTTCTAGAGAAACAGCACCTGCGTGGTATTCATGTGCAAAGAACAAAGCAGGTGTATCCCACATATCTGCACTCACAAAAGTTCCTCGTAGAGCTGCTATGTGTGGATGATCAACCAATACCCCCCACCTGACCACTGCAGCTCGTGCAGCCAAAGTGGCATCCGAGCTTGGTAGAATGCAGCGATGATGAAGACGCCGGAGGGCGTAAGGCATTCCATCAACAGAACTGATACCTCTGAGTAAGCTTGACTGGAGAGCAAACGTATGCACCGACTTTTTCAAGGAAAGGTCAAGTGGGACGAGTGAATGGTACTGATTGAGAACCTATAATAGTTTGATTGCATTTGTATGAAACATCCAGTGAGCAAAATCGGTGGGGGCAACAGGGAAAAATACCTACCCGAGGGAGAGATCCTGAACACGCATGCAACTCATCAGTTTGTTCCCTCTCAAGATATATTCGGCGTCGAAGCTCCTCGTAAAGCTCCTCGGTTGTAAATCGAGTGGTCAGTTTGGACTGCCCAGCTGGGTTCGAGATCATTTGTATCGACGAGGGCATTTTTGAAGATATTGCCGCTTGCGCGTTGCTGTTGTTAAAAGCTGCACGCAGCTGAAGGGGCACATGATGGAGGTGAGCGAAAGGTCTTTTGAGGGTTTCCGAGAAAGCAGATGCATCGGAAAGGCCAGACGTGAAGCCATTTTCGCTGGGAAATTTAACATCTGTCGTTTTCCCATTCAACGACATCGCAGCAGGGTTAAAGGAATTGCTGCTGGGTACCTGTATTCCAGCGTGTTGCTCAAAGCCTAGTGTTTGTCTTCCAGGAGATGCACGGGCCGGTGAGAATCTGCTTCACAAAATGGTAAGGCGATACCGATGAAGATGTGCTATGCGAAAGATGACGGGAGAACACTAAGGTGTTTGGTTTAGATACCTCACGTGCATCTGTTCCTGATTTGGCAGGGACGAAGGCACCGGAATAATTGGGATAGAAGTTGCAAGGTGTTTTTGTCTTGAGGACCTAGGAACGAAGGGCGAGGCCGCCGTACTGACTCCTCTGGATGAAAAACCGTGACTCTTTGAAAACGTTGCGTCAGGTGCGGAAGAACTCCGGACAGAGACAGCCCCACGTTCATGGCCTGGACCTTCAGAAAGCAGTGCTGGCGAACCTGTAGTATCAGGTGTCATGCGTCCTGGCGTTCAAGATGACCCTGGAACTGGGCCTGACGTTCACTGCTTGCGACAGCAACACAATCCGTGGTACACCCTGGTAAACTGAGCAGATCAGCACCCGAGCAACCCGATTTTCGCTATTCTAGTTGAGAACCAGTGTGTATTTTGGTTTCGTAAAATTTACCTTCAAGCAAGCAAGCAAGGTAGTACTAAACGTACGGTAAGGTAAGGTTGCGCAAACTTGTCATCAAATAAATTCGGCATCTATGAAATCATGTACGTACGTACGTACATATATCGTACGATAATAAACGGAACGAAATGATATATATATAAAAGATACCTTACTGCATTCGTATTCAGATTTTCATAGTGCTAAGGCTGAGACATTTTTTTATGCATAAAACGATTTTATATTAAGATCTTTTTAAGTGTTATTATTATTAATAAGAACTAATATAATAATAACGTATCATACATAAATACTTTATCATTACGATCCACACAATCAATCACTCCAGTGGGCAAACAGTATAGAAATTCCGCTTATGTTCACGTAATAAGCGACTTATCTTATCGGTTATCTCAAGTTAAGTCACGATAAAAGTGACGCACCCGAATGAAAATCAGAATACAAGCAAGCAAGCATACACCATTTTCCCTACATCGTTGACTTGCGGTCGGACCCAATTTCGGTCGGTTGTAATATATTTTTGGTCGCGTGTTTTTTTTTCCTGTGGCGACTAGTCAGGCCTAGTCAGAACGGCGAGCGCGCTGGACCGCTTGCAAAGATGCTGCTGGGCGCCAAACACGGAGGGCGACCTCGACTCGTGTCGCGCATTCTTGTCGAGGAGTTTTTTTCTCTTTGAGTGTTCCCAACGTGTTCTACAGCGATGTTTTGTCATTTAGGTCAATATATCGAATTCTGTTACAGATATTTGGTTTTCTGACCAAAGTTTAATCGATCGAACGTGTGTTAATTTCAAGGGTCGTGGCGTCTCTTCGTGAACGCGGCAATCTAGCCGCCGCGTGTGCTGTGCGATATTTGCATGTTTGGCGCCGAACGGCATATTAGCAAGCGGCACAGTGCGCTCGCCGTCCTGACTGGGCCTGACGAGGCGCCATAGGAAAAAAAAACACGCGCGACCAAAAATGTTTGGCGCGTAGCGCGTGTAGGAATATGCAACCGACCAGTGATCGTATGATAGTTCACTGCCGACCGAAAGTCAACGATATGGGAAATGGTGTATCAAGTCTGATCTTATTATATTACATGTATTACCTTCGAAGGTAGCAGCAGTTTGTGTGGGTATTTTATAGATTTGGCGACGGCCCCAACGTTTGGCCCAAGGATGCGCATGCCTCGCGCATCTGGCTCCCAAGGACCCTCGTACGTTTTTTACACTTCAAAGATTCTTGTTTTTATTGGAGCTGCTCACAGGACCATATTCTTGCTTGTCATTTTTGGGGCAAAGAACTGCATCTAGTTAGCAAGGTGTTCCCCTCCGAGCCGGGTTTGAACTCGAGAGAAGTTCGCTGAGGAATTGGATTTTTTTCAGGTTTGTTTTCAGCCGACGGCAGGCGTGGTGGTACGGGACTGTGCACGCACAAGAAAGAATTTGTTTCATGGTTTTTCTTTATAAAGGATAACAATGAAATTATCGACATTTGCTGGAGACCCCTGAAGCACCATCGATTTCTTCAGAAGGTGTCTTTTGGGTATGTGAACGAAAATGAAAATGACAAGAAAGTCGTGGGTTAATATAAAGCAAGAAATCTAACAACCCGCGATCGTGTCAGTACCCGTTTGAGCACAGTATCACAAGGTGCTACGCTTGACCAATTCGCAGTTATTCCTGCTTCGGTGCTTCCTTTGTCGCATTGATCTGTTCCTCGCCCATAGATTTGAGAACAGTGAGAACGAGTTCTTTGCCATCATCCCATTGCACCTGTATCTGCCTGGCAAGGGCTTCAGCGTCGTCGTGGCCACTTGGCAGCTTTAGATCTTCTCGGACATTTCCCGTGTCATCCATGAGACCAAGCTGAAAGAAAGATTGTTAAAGTCGTACCATTGATTCCAGAAAATATATATCGGATTAAGCTTTTAGAAGTAAAGATATCAGGTTTAAAAAAAACTTACGAAGCCTTCATCATTCAGGTCAACGAGGGTGTAATCTTCGCGCGAAACGATCGGCACCTAAGTTCAACAGAATTGGTCAGGATATTTTCCGTCTTTACGGGAGGTGTAGGCACTTTGTATCGTGAGTGGTCGTGGCCATTTAACGGCATCGTGCGTCGGGAAAAACGGTCTGCGGAGGAACTTCGAAAACCGCGACAGAAAAATTCTTAGCTTACCTCCAGGTTGTGGGAAGAGGGCACGAGCTCTTCCATCTTCTTTCCGGTGAAAATATCCGTTGCAGTAAAGTGGCATTTGGCGTGGCCGTGCTTGCCCGTCTTAGATGTCGTCACCTCGATAACCTATTTGGTGAAGGAGGTTATTAATATGATTATAAGCCCGAACTTGGCTGACCAAGTCGCGTGAAGAATCGCGGAAATGCTTCGCAGGTAAACCGCACTTTTGAACCAAGGCACGGGACATTAATATGTAGGGTTGATGGGATGCCTAAACAAGGAACCCAGTAGCCATCGGAACGAGGTTGTGTCAAGAAACTCCTCCTTCGGCATCGACGAGTTGTGTGGAAAACGCACCTTAGTAGGGCGGCCCTTGATCACCATGAAGCCACCCTTCCGAACGTTGCCCGCTTGCATCGGAATCGTTGTGGAGGCTCCGGAATCGGCGGTTTCAAACTGTTCAACATCTTCATCATCGGACATGGTGAAATGAAATGATCGAGGGCTCAATGAGTTTTGGTCGCCAGTCCTTCGGCGTGTTTGCTGGTGTGCGTCGCCACTATCCCTAAAACCTAAAACCCGTTTCATTTCAAGCACAGGTTTGGGTTGGACTTTTTTTATCGATCGAGTGCCCGTCTAATAAACCCAAACCCAGCCGAACATACGGTGCACACGAATTTTACACCCAGCCGAACCCTGTTGCAAACCCCAATTAAACTAACCCCTGCAGGTGCAATTGTTAGGCCTTATTATTACATCCCATGTGTAATATATAATACGAAGGTACATTATTATATACTACTACGCCTGCTCGTTCGGTCAGGTGCTGGAAGGTTTTATTAGCTTAGTATATTAAATAGAAGAATAATGTTATTATTACATGTTATTACGAAGAATAATACATATTAATAATATATGTAGACTAGCGTTATTAAGTTTCGTAACGCGCGTTACGTTTGCTTATGATTATTACGAACGCATATGAAGTAATAAACTCGTACGAAGCACTTATATTTATGTATATATGTGTTACGACGACGTACGTACATATATACGTATTAATATGATCTTATTAATAAGTTTCGTTCGTTCGTAAAGGCTTTCGTACTTTACTTTATAAGACGAGCACTCCATGTCAGACGACTGATGAACGTACATCGCACCTTTCGGCATCTCACCGGTTTCATGAAACATTAGCCTCGATGAACCCCGGGCCACAAAGCCGGAATTGGAAGGAAAATAGGCCTTTCAGAACGCCTTTATTAAAACTTAAGTCTGGGCGGTGGGCACAAATATCGCGACAATATCCATTTCAGCGTGGTGGACCTCATCAAGTTCAGTCGTGTGCACTGTTCTTCTATGTGTTCATCGTCTTTCTAATCGCACACGTTGGGAAGATCTATGTCGACAGTTCCAGATACAGCTCAGCAAAGAAGTCAACAAACCATTTCGCTGGCCGAGAAGTTGGGGTTTCGCTACAGCAAACTCGGCAGCACTACCAAACCTCTGACCGGAAGAAGACTAGGGAAAGATCAAGGGGGAACTTATATTCAGCCAGTGCTAGTAGTGGCACCCTGAAAGTTTCAAGAGGGCGCCAAAATCTTACCATAAGCGCGGACACACTGGAACCACAAACAGCTAAACGTGAGTCATCAGAAAGAGTAGCCGGCCGGTACGATGAATTAGAGAAACGCAGAGACGCATCTGAAGGAGAATTAGCGAATGCAGCTCTACTTGTTATTGCGTATAACAGACCAGATTACTTGCGTCAAACACTTGACTCACTTGCAAAAGTATCACATTTGAGTGATGTTAATGTGTATGTTTCACAAGATGGCTTCGACGAGAGTGTAGCGCGTGTTGCTATTGAAGGTCAGTTAAGAGGGCTTGGAAAGCCGCAGACTCGGGGTTATGAGCACTGGCAGCGAGAGCGTATTCCTCAGCTTGGTCATAATCAACCAAGCCATGCTTGGCTCGCGCAGCATTACAAATGGGCTCTCGACAAAGTATTCATTGAACGAGCACATTCACATGTCATAATCGTTGAAGATGACATGCTGTTCAGCCCTGATTTTTTGTCTTTTTTCAAGCAAACTGCTATTCTTCTTGTACGGGATCAAAGCCTTTGGTGTATTTCTACTTGGAATGATAACGGCCTCGCGACTCATGCTCAAGACTCCATGCGTATGTTTCGCACTTCCTATTTCCCAGGACTTGGGTGGATGATGCGACGTGAGTTGTGGGAAGAAATTGGGAATAATTGGCCAAAGGCGCATTGGGATCACTGGATGCGTCTTAACACGACTAGTAAGGGTAGAGAATGCATCGTGCCCGAGGTCAATAGGAATTTCAATATCGGTGAAGCTGGTGCCAACATGAGGCGTGGCACTTACGAGCGCTATCTCAAACGTATGGCGTTCAACATGCTTTACATCAATCATTATGGAGATTTATCCTACCTGGATCGAGATACCTATCGTAGACGCCTAAAAAGGCTTATGCATGGTGCAATTGTGTGGCCATGGCATCAGCATCGATACAGATCGATTTCGGCTTTACATGACTTGCTAAGGACAGAAATCAGAGACATCAAGAGAGACGATGTTGCCCTGGCACTGTACCGCATGGAGAACTTTAGGATGCTCGCAGATTTATTGGACCTCTGGCCTTTCCCCCGTGGCCACTCGCAGCACGCAATAGAGGTAAAAGTACACGGAGTCACCATATTATTAGCAGATGAGAGGAGCTGTCCCTATTTGCCATCGCATCTGCGAGTCAGACCCTCAAGGGGCCTAACACCCATTGCAGCGGTCCAGGGTCAAACTTGCGATGCGGCGTGCAGATATAATCACATGAAGTGCCATGCACCAGATTTCTGGTTCCTTAATTCATGTGAGGTACTTGCAAACTTTTTCCCCTGTGAAGCCGGTTGTGCGCTTGTGCTCGGAGACGACATTCCTAATTACGTTGTTGGAAATCAAATGGACACGCACCAGAAATGTCTGGTGTCTGAACGACAAGCTACATGTGCAGCTTCACACAAGGCCACCGCAAGGTTGTGCTCGTGCGTTCCGCTTGGAATATCTGAGGGGCGAGAGGAGCAAGACAATTATTAGAATCTACCTGTAATTTATACACAATGAACTGAACAGCACTTTGGTCTCCGGTCATACAGAGTTGCACAAATGACTCTCTTGCAAGTTGACCGGATAGTGAGATGTAGACCGGTTAAAAAGTTCAAGTTCTTTTGCAGAAAGAGTCGAAGACCCCATCAGATGGATCTAACCAAATCCGAACTTCACTGCAAGTTGATTCACTACATGCCCCATGGCGGTTGCGTCTTCCACAAGATAAGGGGTAGCCTTCTGTTTTCTTATCATTTCTGATGGATATGATTCTGTCGGAACCAATGCCAATTTCGTTGGATATTCGAGGAAATTTCGGATTGACTTGGAAAGCTCGATGCACCGCTCAAATAATGGCATGCAGCCAAAAACGTAGAGACCAAGTCTTGCGCGTGACAAAGCAACAACCATGCGTCTAATGTCCCTCATATGACCAACACTTCGTGTACGGACAAGTGAAAGAAGCACGTAGTCATTTTGCTGCCCTTGGTATTTGTCCACTGTCGTTACTCTTGATGGAACGCCGAACAGTGGATGATGTGCACAGCGCCGAGCAATGATGTCGCGAATAAGATGTTTCTGACCTCGATAGGTGGTAATGATAGATATTTTGCTTGCTGGATACCCAATCAACCTCATGTACTGGAATACATTCACGACGTATTCAGCTTCGCCAAGGTTCTGATAAAAATGTGGTGTTGGCTCTATCTCGCCTCTTCCGTGATAATCACCAACGTTGACAAACTGAAGCTCATGGACAAACCCTGGATTTTCTATTTCGTAAATACCGCGACTCGTCGACGGCAAATCACCAAGTTCGTCATAGCACCAACTGTAAAGTCTTGCTAATGTGGGTCTAGCGCGCCCTTGAGCGTCGAGTTGGATACTAGGGACCCCAAGTCGAACGAAACGGGCGAACATAGATTGATCTAGCCTGCAATAAGTTTTAAACCCCACGTTTTTCACAACAGGCGGAAGCTGGCGGTGATCTCCAATCATAACGACGCGTTTAAGCCGACTGCTGCCGTTATTTTCATCTTGCAAAAGCATTGGAATCAAGGATTCAATTTCGAGTATCTGTGCAGACTCTTCGATGATTAAGCTATCGTACTTGAGTCCAAGCTGGATGAAGTCACGACGTTTCAATGCTGCATGTGTGCATGTCATGGCGATGATTTTAGCATGTTTAGTGAGCAGGTAGTTGGACCGGTCTCGAACTCCTTTTAGGAGCTCAAAAGCACGACACTCCTTGAGTTCGTCAAATATGTTTCGGATGTGTCGCATGTATCCCTTTGCCTTGGTCATGTCAGTTTCCAATGAATTTCCCTCAAAAAGGGATTTTGGGGTATCAGAAAAAAAAGCTGTAAAAGGAAATTGAGTACTGACGAAGCTAGGGTCACTGTTATTTGACGCCTCAACCTCAAACGTTTCCCAGCGTGATAGGACATGGAACAACCAAAAGTTCGAAGCTGTCTCACACGTGTAAGCCACGTCCAATGGTACGCAAAGACATGAGGCAAGGCGCTCTATCTCAGCGAGTAATTTAAGACGGCGATTTAACATAGCATTCACGCGCCCAATTCGAGAAAAGTCTATATCAGTCTCAAGATCTGATTCACCTTGACCAAGACGAAGTAAGTATCGCGCAGGCACGTCTTTTTTGGCAAGCTTATGAAACAAGTCATTCAATGCCGCATTGGAATGTGTAATGACCAAAGTCCTCTGCCCAGGTTGATTATGATAAAGACAACTCATTATCTGAGCTGCAGTGTCAGTTTTCCCAGTCCCTGGAGGACCGATGATTAGTGTCAAACCTTCCTGAACGCCAGCACGGATCGCATCGACTTGCCTTGGAGTGAACCGGATGTTATTTGTTTGGGGCTGATTTTCATAGTAAGGTCCAGAACCATTCGGTACGTAAGGCTTCACTACTAGACCCTCCTTCTGAAAAGTCACCTTGAAAGCATGTCTAGAAGATTCACAGCTGCCCGTAAAGGTAATTTTGCGACCTGGGAAACTTTCACAGATGTGCTCTGTATCTATGAACGTGTCATTGAAGTCTATTGTGCAATGACGAGGTGCATCAACTTCGGGATGTGTTTTTCTTGGGTCACCATACCCAAGAATGATGTCATGGAGCCAATTTGGGAACGACCAACTATCATTCATTACATCTCTGATGCACCCAAGGACTGATTTGAAGTTGTTTTCTTTTGGCTTACGGCGCATCACGACATTCAAAGCATCGTAGATGTCTTCTGCGCCGCGTATTGAGCTGCTGTTATCGAGGTAATATTGTGCAGTGTCCAAGGATAAGACGAGAGTACGCTCATAGCTTCGAGCTCGTTTGCACGTGTCGCCCAGGGTAGAGGATCCTTTCTCAAGATCATTAGCACAAAGGTCTACGTGACGGACTTCAAGTACTTCGGCGCCTCGCACATATTTTACCCCATAGCACTCAGCAAGGCCGCGGTTCATATCAACCATGTGATCATCTGCACCTGGGCCCCGAAAGCTTTGAGTGGAGGGCTGACCAACTGCAATCATGAAAAGCACGTCATGTCGCTTAATTTGATCCCATTCGCTCCGAACTGCTTGTCGTGCATTTTCCAAATCAAGTTTGACCTCGCATATAGCTCGTGTTGGTTTTGCCTCACCAATTCTGGGTCTTTGCACCTCAGTCACAACTAGTGCTCCTGGGGCAATTGGAAGACCCATGCGGGCCCACCCAGAGAATTTCAGTTCATCAGTATCGACGTCTCTGTAAGGACCCATCCGTCGTAGGACATCTGCAATATCCTCGCGAATTTCATGTGTCGCCTCAAGCCGAAAAAGATTAAAGTTTCGCAGGAGATAATCCTGAAAAGTGAGAAACTGAAGATTTAGCTTAGGGAGCGCAAGGCATCCTACATCCGTGACAGCACTTGACATGACCACATCATCATTCAAGATAACCTCCTCGTTAGGATATAATGGGAGCTCATTGACTGTTTGTCGCTGAGATCGCCTCTTTTGGAAGGCACTGACCAAAACTTCAAGCAAAAAATTTGAGTCCATCGACATGGGGTCTTCTGGACTGATTAGTTTGAGCTGCCGTGTGATGAGGTGGTGCAACTCATCCGTGTCAAGGACACTAATATGCCGGATTAACTCATTGCGATTCTCGATAGCACCACAGTGGCTCAATGACAAGGCAAGGAGCTTCTTGTTGTACTGAAAACAAAGCCGTTGAAATTGCCGCAATCTGTGGTGTTGTGCCGTGACAACCTCTTCTTCTGTCATTTGCAAGCCATTATGATCGTCAACCTCAAAATTAAGATAAAAGCGGAAAAGATCTACAAGTCGCTTGTATGTTTGACCTGCAGGGTGAAGGTGCAGTGGAAAGATCATCGCTTTAACAAGAATCTGACTGTCATCAAGCAGTGTTCGTACGAAGCGTCGAGTTGGGAGTTGTGAAAGGAGATCGATGATGAGCTCTAAGATTCGCTCACAAAATCGAATTCCGAGTAAAGAGCCGTGCTCTACATCGGAATCATCACGTTCTGAACATTTAATGTTTGCACATGTTTCGATGAAATCTCTTAATAGTGAAGAGAGCCATGTAACTTCGACGCGTGCTGTCAGAGGCTTGAAATCTGCTGAATGTAGCTCTGTTACATGCTTTCTGGATTTCGTCTCTTTCTTCATCAGATATCTCCAGTGCTTTTCAATGTACGAGTTTTTGCTGAGCTCCAACTGAAGTCGCCCAGGTGATAAATTGACCCATTGGGTAAGGCTGACGAGGGGAAGTATAGTCTTTCGCACAACCTCGTCTTCGAGGGACTGAAACGCGTTAATGAGAAGGACAGCACGCGCCGTTTTCTCGATCAAAGTGAGATTTTCATGTTCATCAAGTGTGATGACACGATGAAAGAAGGAAGGAAAATTTTCGGGTCCTGGCTCGTGAAAGGTACTCCATGCACTCATGTTTTCTCGGAATTTTTCATTCACCATTACTATGATAGATAGCACATGCACGGCTGAAGCTTTTTGCGCGTTGAAATTCGGCCACAGAACTTTCTCAAGATACGAATTGATTTCCAATAATTGGATACGCTGTGTGCATGGATTCAATTTGCCCCCACCTAATTCTGAGTTATAAACATCGGTTATCATACTTTCATTCCATTGTTTCAGAGTAGAGGTTACATTCGACATCCAAAGAGGTTCATAAGTCGACACCATTTCTTCAGTTTTTGCATCAGGCGGTCCTGTAACATGTGCATGATTTTCGATACCCAAAGAAGGGGATGATGGCCTTAAATGGAGTCTGTCATCGACCGTGTGTAGTTTGCTGCTTGGTTCACATTGTTCCCGACGACCTCGCTGGCGTTTTGTGCATTGAGTTTCACTGACAAGCTCACGATCGGCTTGTAGTTCGAGAATTAACCCGCTCGTTTCGTGAAAGGGACGTTTGTCGTCCTGTGACACATGTTGACTTTCTAGAACCTTATGTATATCTGTGCTCATGTTGACCTCTGATCTAGGGTTACCCTCTTCTGCTCCTTCACGCTCAACAGTTGGGTTTGACAGTTCGACTGCAGCACAATCTTGCGTACGAACCGGTTCTGATATCGTACCCGCGTGATTCAGCGGATTTGTCAGTGGCACCGCCTGTGATGGGGGGTTTACACCTTCATGCTGAAGGGAAGCTCTCAACCGTTCGATTAGAATGGCTTTCAAGCCGTCTGTCGGGAGCCCCCGTTTCTTCAGCTCGCCCCGCAGTCTCACTACGGTAAGCGGTTCAATGTCAAGCATCTGACGACCGATATCACTTGAAATTCTACACCTCTAATAATGTGCGTTTAAATCGTTATGGACCTTGCAGTGTTCGATGCGACGTCTTAGGTACGACCGCCGATCAACCGTGGGCCAAGCATATTTGTACTAATAATAAGTATTACAGGTAAGCACCATAATAAATACCTTCCATTATTCATTCGAAATATGAGACTATTAATAAAGGGCATTAAATAGATACAGTATTAATACCAATCTTGATCAGTTTGAAAATATCGTGCTTGAAAGGGAATTTAATCGCAATTATTTTTTTGAAGGTTTTGCTTTCAACCGATCGCTTTGAAAAATGCGGCTTAGAATGAAAGTTGATCGAGGATGAATTATACCTTATTTACGCTGACCCATAAACCTGATGTTGTGTTAAAAACAGGCATACATGAATGAGAAGTTCATCTAATTAATAAATAGCTCCACTATCAAGACCATCATATCCTCCTCGATTAAATTAAATCCTTATTGTTTCCAGCGCCACGAGCTGACGTAGACCAATTTGAAAGGGAGTTCTCCTTTCGATATTTGATTTTTACCTTTCAACCCGATAAACGTGCACAGACCCAATAAACCCAAAAAAACGTGCAAAATACCGTGCGTGTAATTACTGTGGGTTTGGGAAATTATTTTAGCGAATAATGAAACTCTTCTAATAATAAGCTTCGTACCTTCGTTCGAAATAAGGTTCTCGTCGATCGTAAGTAAGTGGAGTTTCATGGGAACTCATCGTTGCCTGCTCTGAACGTAACTGGCGTGATATAGCTCATCAGACAAGAGCTTCCGATTGCAAGACGTATGTCTGCATTTATCCATCCCGTGCTTAGACGGGGTTTACGACTTCGTGCATGTTGTAGCTTGAATGGGACGGTGTCAGAAGCCGTGAGTTCACGACCGTCGCAGTGCTCGCACTCAGTGGCACGAGAAGCGCCCGGCTTGACGAGCCTGGCAAACGTAGGTGCGACGGTGTCTCGAGTCTTCGCGTTGGATCGGAATTCTTTGTTTTCGTCGCTAAGAACAGAGTACTGTCACCCGCCGAGCTTTCCTTCTCGGCAGCTGCGTCCGGCGATATGTCACCATTTATTCGGACATAGAAGACTACTCAGCTGCAAGCTGAAACCTTTGTCGTCTTGGAAGCGACGATTTCAGATTACGTCAAACGGTAAATACCTTCGCAAGCAGAAAGGTAAGCGGCACAAATCCTTTTCAAAATCACGTAAGAGGCGGCTGCGTTTGCGGGCTTCGAAGTTGATACACTCGTCGTCTTTATCACCGTTGAAAAAAATGGGATTTGCGTTGCGGTGACATGAAATCCATCAAATTCTTGTACAACAAAAGTCTTCATGTGAATCCAGGTCGGGTGCAGTTAACGTATGATGCCATGTGCGCGCTGGATAGAGGGCATTGCAAAGAGCCAGGGTAGTCATAACCACGCAAGATGTAGCTAGCTACGTAAGCATCCCTGGCGGCGATGCTTGTGGTGATTTTATCCGCCCAACTAGCTAGCGATGAATTTTATGGCTTGTCAAAATGACCCAACAAAATGAACTCTGAAGCAGGAAATATTCGTGCACACTAGGTAGAAGCTCTTTATTGCTCGGAGGTTACCTTCGAAGGTATAATATGAGCTAGTTATAATATTCCGATTAAAGAACCGACGGGAAAACAGAAATAACCATGCAAAGAGAAAAGATATTGGTTTTAATGTCTCGGCTGTGTGAATTCCATTTTTCCAGTGATTTCCAGGAGGAAGCGTCTGCGAGCATTTGAAAAAATGCGGAAGTGTTGAGGCAATTGGCGATCATATAGCAAAACATGAGGGATGGTCCAAACAACTTGTTTCTGTTTCAAGGCCTGCACAATTTTGAAGGTCGACATTCATACAAGCTCACAGTGAACTCTGATCGTTCGATCAGAAACTAGACGCTTGACAAATATCGAAGGGTCAAATATTCCTGGTAATCTCCGGCTCGTGGACGCTGTAAGTCCTCGACTTTCTAGCACGTTGACATTGAGCACAGCGAATTAGCACATGATATCGTTTCGTACCACCCTGGAATCAGGTATCCCGGTGAATAAGCAGGTGGGAAAAAATCTCCCGGGATGACTGTCGCTTTCTTTCCTGGCAGAATTGTAGCAGGAATTGCCGACACATATCGCGGAGAGTATCCTGGAGTCCAGAATCCGGGGGTGTAATACGGAGATCGTCCAGGTTCCCAGAAACCGGGAGTGCCTGGAATGAAAGCAGGTGGTGTTTGTGGTACCTTAACACCTGGAAAAAACTTACCAGGTACAAAGGTACCTGGAACGTAGATAGATTTGTGGTGAAGTGTTTTAGTACATTTAGAAATCTCGCTTTGCCCGTGGGAAGGTCCCGAACCCAACTTCAAATGTTTCCCTTCGCCCTGGAACGTGTTGAAGTTCTCAACTGGTGCTGCAGTGTCTTCAGCTGTTTTGAATATTTGTTGATTTGTGGGAAGGCTCTGTGCCGAGTTTTTATGGTCGCGCCAGACGCTCATGTCGCCGTGATAAACCGGCACACTCGATCCTCTAGCGCCAACCAACGATTCGCGAGACGTTAGAAACGCGCCGACCCCGGTCCCAGTGACCGTTGTTGACAAACTATTGCCTGAGAGAAGTTTTGCGCCATGTTGTGTCTCGCCAGCTCTAGACGCAGCGAGGCTTTCTGCGGAATAAAGGGTGCCGAATGAATGCGGCACGTGTAAAGCAGCTGCCGTCGCGTCGCCTTCGTCGGCAGCTGCTGAAATGAGAGGGCACGTTCGAAATAAACACTCGTGTAAGCGGCTACCATGTTGCCTTGTGCCGTCGACTCCGCTTACGAACGAAAGTCTCGTACTTGCGAGTGAGAAGAGTATCAGTAACTTGCAGAAGCAATGCATACGGAGCAGGAACGCGAGCGGGTAGATTTTGTATGCGTCGGCAACAAATTGTTTCCTAAACAACGTGAGATCAAGGCGTACGCGAAGAACCTCTGAGAAGGTGAAAAGCAGGAACCAAACGTTATTAGACTGAAACTCGCAAACATAACCAAGCAAGCTACGAAGGTAGCTAATAATAATAAGGTATTAATACGAAGGTAATAAATACGAAGGTAACTCTTATTAATTATGAGACGAATAATTTTTCAAATACACCATTTTCCCGATATCGTGACTCGCGGTCGGATCCGATTTCGGTCGGTTGTAATGCATTATGGTGCTGGACCGCTTGCAAAGATGCTGCTGGGCGCCAAAGTCAACGAGATAGGGAAAGTGGTGTATTGATCCAAACAAGAACAAGGCAGCTTGTGCTCGAGGCCCTTCGTTTTCTTCGCGGCCGCATCGCGACCACGAGGGGTCGCGGATCGCTTCGGGGCCTTCGCGGAGGAAGACGGCTGGGCGACGATGGCGGACGACTGCTGGGACATATATATGGTTGCGCGGCGAGAGCACCGGTGTGTGGCGCGACGGCGCGCGCGAAGAAGAAAGAAACGCAGTGAAACGGACTGAGAACGCGCGTTGACTTGGGTTGACCGGGGTGCCGTGGGTGAAAAAATTCGGCACCCTTCGGCCCGAAAGGTGGTGGGTCCGATTTGACCCCGCGCGTTGATCGGTCGGTTCGAATCGGTTCGCAAATTTTAAAATCGCACTGAAGAGACATCACGTCGCAAACTTGACTGCGATCGGTTCGAATCGGTTCGATTCAGCTAAACGGCCCTAGATATATATTTATATTGGATAATAATATATGCGGTATTGTAGAATTGTGTTGTAGTCGCCGTTAAATGTTTTTTTCCGTAAGATCTTAAATGTATCTCATGAAAGATTCAATTCAATCACAGGTCGTCCTCCGGAAGTTTGTCATGTCGACGTCGCTCGGGGCTCTCGCCCAGGGCGATAAGCTTCACCGTCTTCTGATATTCTTTAGCAATCGGGCA
>Ga0209630_10002402_pt1 | contig 18144 bp, 20 predicted proteins | sample COG_01_FD_184745 | JGI IMG/M metagenome (GOLD analysis project Ga0209630, IMG submission 184745) | Pelagic Microbial community sample from North Sea - COGITO 998_met_01 (SPAdes) (version 2) | ecosystem: Environmental > Aquatic > Marine > Neritic zone/Coastal water | place: Helgoland, sampling... | reverse complement strand
TGGGGCCGCACCGAGGTTGTCAAGTTGCTTTTGGCCGCCGGTGCCGACGTGAATCAGGCTAATCATCATGGTGTCACGCCACTTTACGCCGCGAGTGAGTATGGCTTCACGGACATGGTCACCGTACTTTTGGCCGCCGGTGCCGACGTGAATCAGGCCACGAGACGTGGTCACACGCCACTTTTTATCGCATGTCGGTACAACCGGTACTGGGTTGTCGAGTTGCTTTTGGCGGCTCCGGGCATAGACGTGAATCAGGCCACGAGACGTGGTCACACGCCACTTTTTATCGCATGTCGGTACAACCGGTACTGGGTTGTCGAGTTGCTTTTGGCGGCTCCGGGCATAGACGTGAATAAGTCCAGCAATGGTGGTTCCACGCCATTAATCATCGCGAGTCGCAGGAAGAGAGCCCGGATTGTGTCGTTACTGCTGCACGACGGCGCCGATCCGTATCAGGCCAACAATGATGGCCAAAGGCCAATTGACGTCGCACGTGGCCATGCCAAACGCATTTTAGAACGTTGGCTGAGAAGTCGAGAGCGAATACTGGCCAACCGGTTAACTGTACTGCCTCATCATGTCATTAGAGACAAAATACACCCGAAAATCGGCCACTATCATCAATATGTAACCCTACGTATTCAGGATGAATTTGCAACGTACTAAAATCATAATAAAAAAAGAAAATGTTTGTATTTAGCTCGCGTCGTTGAGTAACACATGTCTGAAAAGGGTGCGAATTTGGAATTGAGCGACGAGCAGCGTGAAGAAGTTCGCAAAATGTTGGAAAAATTCGGCACGAAGAAGGAAAAACTAGCTTCTCAAAAAGTGGCAGAAAATAGCGACAAAAGGAGAGTAGATCCTGACCCGTTGGAGTCGTCGCCACCCGGATCTACCATTGAATGGCATGAACTGACAGCCAAAACCCGTCGCTATCAGTTTGTCAGAGAGAGTAGGGCGATGTTTGTGCCTTACATTATCGACAAGATTGTGATAGACCGCGATAAACTACAAAAGATGATTGACACGACTGGTATGGATGTAACGTCTCAGAACGAAGGACTGACAGTGTGCGCAATCGACCAGGCTGATCCTATTCGAGTGTTTCAGATTCAGACAGAGGCTGCTCAGGGTGGTTATTTGCTGAAAACTATACGATATATTGTTTAGTAGAAGTTTTATGGAGTTGATCATCTTTTGGCACTGCGACGATGAAGTGTACGACACCGGTGGAGGCAATAGCTAATGCGGCGAATATCCATCCGATGGGTTGGTCGTATTGTGCAAACCAATAAGGTAAATGGCCTGATTTGCTTCTTCCCCCAGCGCCAACGTATAGAGCCAGAAATGTGTTGTATATGGACGTGTATAGGATTGGTTTCCAAATGTCGTTTGTGAATACTTTTTTGCGTTCGGCTAGGACTGCTACCATGTTGAGACCATGTGTTACGAATATTATGACCAAGTTAGTGGGTGGCTGCTCGCTGAATTCCATGGGGGCAATGATGACCCAGAACCCGACGCATACGACAATAGCCGGGGCGACAAGAAATGGCCAAATGGTGTTGGCTATCCTTTCCTGTTGGAATGTGAGAGCAGCAAAGTATGCGAATTCTAGTGTGAATGTTTGTATAGTATAGTATACGAATGCGAAATGCTGTTCTCTGAAGACGTAAAATGCCAATACAATCCCAAATAGAATAGTCCATAGATGATGTTTCATTGATGTTATTTCTTTTGTTCTGGGTTTATAGTCTGAATTAAAGCGTTGTATATGTCCATCTTGTGTCTTCGACAAAAGCCCTGAGAGATGTGAAAGCTCCCTTTGCGAGTTTGTCTAGGAGTGCTTTGAGTTCTTTCTGAACAAAGTAGTTGAATTTTTCTGGCGGCACTCTTGGTGTGTCTTTTGTGAATAACTGGCGTATGGTTGGTTCGTAGTACAATGCGAAGAATATGAAAGCATGCTTGGCGACCCTGTCATTATTTTCGACAACTTTTTTTAGCATTAGGCTCAGCCGCCTTGACATTTTATCTTCTCCGTATGTATTTGTGACATGTTCTTTGATTTTTTGGCAGATATCGTTCAGTGTAGAAGCCTCTGTATTGACGAGTATGTGATAGAATAGGTCTTGCGATTGTCTCTTATGTTCTACAACCGTCATCTGCTCGTAGTGGGAACTCATGATTCTTGTTTGTGAGTTATTATATATGTTCGCTTTGTTTGAGATCGTGTGGGTGAAATGGGATTTTCTGCTGCATTTTTGTTTGAGTATAAGGTTCGTGTCCCACGAGTATTGTGTGATGCAGACATTTGAGTCGTTCCTTACAGTGTATCGTTTTTTCCTGCATTCGCATTTTGACCAGAACTATGTGAGCAATATTGACAGGGAAATCGAGGAAGGTAGTGCTTCAAAGGAGACCAAAAAGCTCATCGATAATGTGAAGACGTTCCATAGCTTAAGAGGGTCACTGTGCAATACGATAAAGGAGCACTTAAAGTACAATAGCATTTTGAGTCATTTGCAGAGCGCATCAGGGCTGGTACAGTACAATTCTGTGCCTGTGAATTCGACGTGTTGCATTTCATCGGATCGGATTTCTGACAGTCAAGGCGTTCTTTTGATGATAAATGGATCTGATCCATTCACAGTTCATAATCGGTACAAAGTTTTTTTATATTATTTCTGGGTATTGGTTCATTTGCCAAAGGAGATTCCCCTTGAGACGACTCGCTGGTTTAAAAAACAAAACTATGATGTGGAGCGTCGATTTCGGACTGTCAGAGAGCGAGTCGATTACATTGTGAATTATCAACAAAAAGTATTTTCCAAAAAACATTATTTGAAATTGAAGAATATTGCCCAGTACATCCAAAGACAGTTTCCAGCTGTGCGTATAAATGTGCCCAGTGAAGATGACAATGATATGTAGGTCCTTGGCGTGGACTTTACTGGTTGTGCATTTTTTCGTGAAAGAGCCATTGCGCGAGCAAATATTAGCAGTCCAGACTGTGGTTTGTTCGTTATGCCTTGAACTGAAGCCTTTGCACGTCGTATCGTTTTTCGTAATCGTGATTTACTTTTTACAGACATCGTACGAATGGTTCTTATGGTCCCAGTGTGTACATCATGCTGTGGTTGGCGCATGCATTTTAGGCGAGTATTACTTTAAGGAATGGCATTTTTGGTCTTGGATACTATTATGTTGGTCTGTGCGTTGGTTAAATTCTATATCCATGTATTATCAACATCCAATCCGCTCCGCGGCAAGATGTATTGTGTTTGGATTTGTCGCTCAAAAGCAATTTGCAAAAACGTTCAAGGATGGCTTCAAATGGTCGTGGATATTACTGGTGCACGAACTCGCTTTACTGTTGCTGCCGGTGCAAATGCTGTACGAAGTGTACAAATTCCGTATATCGCCTTTGCCGTCACCAGTATAAAACACGTCTCGTTCATCTTGAATGGATATTCACATCTTCATTCTGTCAACCATGACACCAGAGATGACGTCTGCTTTTTTCGAGTCTCACAACGTTGCCGTCGATGCCTCTGAATCAATACATAGGCATCAATGGAAGCGCGGCGACGCGATGCAAGGAGGCAAGATGTGCTCACTGTGGATAACACACATGACACCGCTGACGTGTGAACTGCTTTCTTCTACTTTACCCTATATGGACGCGGCTATATGCCTTTATCACGACGATGACGCATTGTCTTGCGTAAAAGTAAGAAACGCGGAGGGTCAACTATCGATGCATCATGACAATATATGGCTATTGCCCACGTGTTTGCCGGCAGTGCCACAAAAGCACAATTCGCGCATCAAGAAATTCTACAACAAAGATGGGTTTGAAAGGCCACAGTTGCGCCTTGGATTACAGGAATCAATTGAAAATATTCTGTTAACTGATTTTTTAGGATATACAAATTTAGGCGGATTCTAGCACACCGAACCATTCTAGAATGCGCGGGATCCTATACCAAACAAGGGCAAACGTCATTGTGGCAAAGAAACTTCCAAACGTCATGGTGCATGTCGTTGTAGCACATGCACGCTTTAAAGGACCGCCTGGGTATTCGGCAACGCGTCTTCCCAGGCCAGTGTCGATTTTGTCACACATCGAGTCCCACGCAAAGGCGGCCGTGATCATGAGGGCAAATCCGATGATAAGCCAAACGATAGTTAATCCAATCAATGCCTTCTCGGTACCACTGAATGCCTTGAGTGACTTCATCGCATTATTTCGCGTCAATGTGACATTTCTTTGTTTGAGAGCATCTCTCATCGATGCGTATATGGTGTGAACACCAAACAGTATGACTTGTACTGACAACGTTCCAAATGTTAAAAACCCAAACCATGCGAGAGGCGATGCGGCGCCAAAAGGAGCGCACTCATTTTCGTCAGATGTGCGCTTACAATCCGGCGCCACTATCCATCCGTCTGTCCAGTCACTATTCCTATTTTTGGCCGCTTCGTCCGTGCCGGCTTTGCAAATGTGTTGGTTATTTGTAGGTACATTTGTAAAGTCGGGACTCGAAGCGTCGACCGCAGCATTTGTGACTTCAACGAAACTTGTGCATCCCATGTCGGTCAGATCTTCAACTTGGTATCCATTCACCATTTCTTTTAACTGGCCCTCTTTGTCAGCATTTTCGGAAGCGCTGTACACGTCCAATTTAAGAGATGCACCTGGAAACCCAACAGCATCCATATTCGCCCCAAACGTTATGAACGTAATCAACGCAAAGAGGGCCGCGAGTGATCCGAAAACACCACGAGCAATATTCAGACGTTTCGTAACTTTTTTATCATACTCTATGCTTTTTTCATCATACTCTGACATAATTTTAAGGAAAACACAAACCTTTAAATAGTACCATAATACGAACCTCTGCGCATGAACACTGACAAAGTTGTATTACGCTGTTTTGTATTTGAAGCTGATACCTGTACTAATGTATTCATGAATGATTTTTCGACAAACCACCCATTATGAATAGCAAATCTCACTGCATCGCACACCACATTTATTACAGTCCCACATCCCCGCACTGTCACAGTATCGTAAGCCGGTGTCATCAATTGGGCGAATATATCTTCAACCTTGTCATCTCTCTTCACTGTTATTTCTACACTGTTTTGTACTGGCATTATTGTCACATGCAAATTCAATTGTCCTTCTAGCGTTGGCTCAAAGCTCATTGTTACCGGATGTTTTCGTCTCCTGAAAGCATCGCACGCAAAAATCAACGGCGCCTTGGTAGGCTCCAAAAATGATATATTGAAAGGAATCCCGCTTTGCAATATACCTTCTATATGCGCTATCCAATCTTGTTTCTGCATGTGCTTTTTTGTACAAGACAATATATACTACGAAACTTCAAATGCCTTTTGGATTGCATCTCCAGACGGGTCCATACATTTCTTAAAAGATTCGTGCCATTCCGCAGCTACGTTTGTAGAACACGCAATAGAAGATTGAAACAAGACAGTCTTTTCAGCGTCACAAATATTAGAGAACTGCATCTCGAAGATGCTGCGATACAGAAACGCCTCTTTGGTGTCTGGCGATTGATACGGGTACAGACTGGAAGCTTTCGAAAAATCGTCGTCTGTGACCTTTTTGTCTGCCAAAGTCTTGCACGCGTCGATCCACGCTGATCCAACAGCATCTGAAAACTGCGCCTTCGTGCGTTCAGTGACAAAATCTGGTACAATCCCCTTGAACTGATCGCGAAGAAACCATTTCTCAGCTTTTGGACCCGAAGGGTGCGTGCCAGATAACTTGTCGACCGGTGGCAATTGATTCATGGCAAAATCAACAACTTTACTGTCCAAAAATGGTACTCGTGTTTCTATTCCCCTATCGCCCATACTCTTGTTCGCCCTCTGACAATCGTACGCGTACAGTTGGCTCATCTTGCGCTTGCATTCCTCCTCCATTGCTTCCTCGGAAGGACAATAAAGGTTGTATAAATATCCAGCAAAGAGCTCGTCCGAACCTTCCCCAGATAAAACCATCTTTATGCCACGCTTTTTAATCGCATTGGCCAACAACCACATCGGTACAGATGCCCTGACAGTGGTCACGTCATACGTTTCAACCGCACGGATCACAGACGGAATAGCACGCAAACCTTCGCCAATCGTATACTTTATCGTAGTATGATGTAGTTTATACTTTGACCCTAACTCGGCCGCCACTCTTTCGGCAGCCTCAACGTCTGGAGACCCTTCAAGTCCAATGCAAAATGAATGGACAGTCGGATAGTCTGGGCGTTTGTCTTTTGCCAATTGACAAGCCAGTGTTGCCACAATCGTCGAATCTAGTCCACCCGAAAGCAAAACACCCCAAGGAACATTACCCATTAATCTCTTTGACACTGCATCCTCGAGAACTAACCGCAAATTTATGGTCGGTTCCGATCTGATATAATCTGCCGTCCATTTTCTAAATATAGGGACGTCACCAATTTGAAATTCGGCTACGTGACCGGGAGGGACCTGACGCACATGACCAGTGTCCATACAGCTCAAAAGAGACGAAAAGCACGTGTCGGAGTAGTATAGGGGCATGACTCCTATAGGATCTCGCCCTACAATTAGCTTTTGCGATTTTTTATGATATGCGACGAAAGCAAAAACACCGTCAACGCGCAAAAGAGCCTCGCTACCAGAGGACCGCAGCAATTTGATTAGCATGTGACAATCTGTCTCGCCGCGTTTCATACGGGCATTGTATAGCTCACCGTTAACGACCATTACCCAACCTTTGTATTTGATAGGCTGTGGACCGCATTCAGGGTTGACAATAGAAAGTCGCGTATGTCCCATTAAAATATTTTTATCCTTGTACACTCCAGTTTCGTCAGGCCCCCTACGTATCAGTGGTTTTAAGTTTAGTTTTTTAGATGGATGTAACTTGACAAGAATACCACACATTTTTAATCACCGTACACGAAAAACATTGTTAATATATTCAACATGAAACAATATGTTTGGATTTTTTTATTTAAAAGATATGTTTACGCAAACCTTGCCTTTTTTTGAACGTTTTGGCAGTTGTCTTCAATTTCGTCTAGATTGTCGCTTGGACGTTTCTTTGATTTAAATTTTTGTGGGATCAAATCTTCAGGGTATTCGAAAACCGGCCTGTTGACATTGCCTTCTCGATCGAGAATGTATTCAATGGTCTCGGTCGCGCTGTAGACATTTTTGCCAATGCGGTGTTTCCATTTGTCGAGTACGAATGCGTCAATGTCCTGCTCGATAGCATAACCGTCCATGGTTCTGGTAGCAATGGCGCCCGAGGGCGTTTGAGTAATGAATCTGGAAAGCTTGGTATTCGCAAGTACGTTGTGATACGTGAGTTTTTCTTTTCCTTTCTTGCGCTCGATGACGCGCATGACATGGAACATCTTGGGATTGACTGGGCACGCTGTAATGATTCTTTTCTCGTCTGATTTCACATGCGTCTCAGACTTGAGAATCTGAAAAATAGAGTCTGAACTGTCTTCGAGGTGCGACACAATGTGTTGCATGTGTACGTAGACTCCTTCGCTGGTTATATGGCAAGACTGGTACGTCCGTGCTTTTTTCTGGGTATCCTCTTGCGGATACAAGTTCTGTTCGGCTTGTGATCCAGCGAGAACAGGCCTCAATTTGAACGGCTTGGAAGTGATCGAATGCTTTGTCATATTGAGCAAAAAGTTCTCAATATTGTTGATGGACGTCCTCCCCTTTTCAAGCGGAATGCGCGAGTTAATTTTCTTGCTCAGTTGCTTGAGTTTGGGCAGTTTGATGTAATCAACACAATGTACATCGGTACCTGGTTTGCCAAAGCTTGGGTTGGACCTTTCCATGGCGCCAATAGTATTTAGGATCTTGTGTTCGACTGGTGATCTGAATTGGTCGGCGAGCAATGAGACAGAGAAGATGACCATTTCCTCAGTTACAACGAGGTATGGCTCCAAGTCTGGAATCATGTGCGCATCGAACGGTTCTCCGTAGTGCTTGCCTCCTGGTAGATTGCATACCGTTTCAATGGCAGTAACAATGGCTTGGTTTCGCGTGAAAATTTTGACGCGTTCCCAGTCTCGTGGGTTGGGCCTCATAATGGAATTTTTGTTGAGCTTGTTTTTGAGTCTTGGTACAAGGATGTTTGTGGCTGTTGTGTTGACATCTTTGATAACTTTGGCCCAGATGGCTTTCTCTACGAGCATGACTCTGTACTGTTCTTCTTGGGCTTCGCGAAAGTACAGTTTTTTCTGCAATTTGTCTTCGGTGGACATCATGCGTTCGCCGTTCATGCAGTCGTCAATGTCTCTGCCGGTCCGCCGTTGCTGCTCAAAGTTACCCCAGAAAAATCTGGTTTTGAGAGCTTCTTCGACTTCGGAGGGTGGGTCATTCGTTGCGCCCATCCAGACACCGACGCACTCGGATTTACTGACCCTAGAAGAGCGTTTACCTGTAGCTTCGTCTTGGCACCATATCTTTGCAGTCACGCGTTGTGAAGTAAGCTTTTCTTTGAACATTGCTTCTTGAGTTGAGTCCGCGTTTGGATTCTTAGCAGTACGAAACATGCCCGGCGGTGCTTCGTGACAGACTGTCACGATGTCATTTCTGTTGCCGTCGACAGCGTCTGCTTTACCAGTTTGGTAAGTGAGTACCTCTATAGTACCAGGAATACTAAACTTGGCCATCAAATCAAAGAGAAATGACTTGGAGCACGCGCCGTCTCCGGCCTGAAAGCAGTTGAAGTGCAACCCAAAGTCCCTGCGGAAGGCATCGTATCTGGCGTGTTGGACCAAGTATAACATGCGGTGACTGGTGGACACGAGATAATATTGCTCGTATATCTCCATGAGCCGAATGTATCTATTTGCAAAGACAGATAGTGTTGGGTCCACAATGACGGATCTGACAATCGCCGCGCTTGGGGTTTTAATTCGCCATGCGAGCATCTTAGAAACGACTTCTGAAATTTTAGCGTCAGGGTCGAGACACTGTCTCTCCATAGCCACCACGCCCCATTCTTGGAACTTTTTGTAAATACCTCCAAAGACGTCCTGGTTGTGCTCGTGCTTAATGCAGTCTCTTACATATCTGTGCTTGGACTGCATGGCAAGGTTTTCAAAAGCGGACCGATCTGCCAAGCCTTCGATTCTGGCCTTTTCTACTTCTGCAGCAGTACGAATATCATACTCGGTATACGCATTCGGGTCAAAGTCCTGCTCTAATTTTTTTTGCGGGATGGTTTTCTGGATGTCCATCCACTGTTGGTGTTCTGGCAAGTATTTGCTGCAAAACACTTTTGGATGTAGTTGATCGGGCGTCAGCACTATGACGTGCTCTGACGAAGTAAATTGCAGAACCCCATCAGACGTATCACTAAACATGTCGCCATACGCATCCATTTTTTCATGAATAATGTCAACATCGTTCTCAACATCGAGCTTGTACGCGCGTGCGATAGCAGTCTCCAAGCTGAACACTTTAGAAGGGTTCGCGGGATTTTCGTTTTTATAGAGCGGTATCTTTGGGTTTATAATATCGTCGAGCTGTGACGTAAAGGCCTGCTTCCCGTAATATCTGTCACAAATAGTGCGAGTAAACATCTCGATGCCTGTAATGCGGATCCATTTCTGGTATGGAAAGAGTCCGCTGATGGGATCGGCTTTTCTCGAATTCATTTTGCGGTTAATAGAATCACAGTACATACCCTTATTCTGGTGCAAGATCCTGTTCAACGCGATGCCGAATTTGTGATCTTTCGCCAGAGAAACCGCGTGTATATTGTAACCTATGGCCCGTGGAATTTCACCAGGTTCGGCTTCAAACTCGTCGTCGTCGTCGCCGTTTTCATATGGAATCCACTCAAGCCATGCTTTGACGAATGGGAATATGTCGTCCTTGGGCATGTGCTCCTCGGACGGGTTGGCCGTTTCGTAGAGCATCTGCATGAAAAGCTGCATAGATACTTCTTCGTAGCAGGCGTCAGTATCTGCGTGACGGATATCGCCAAAAGTCGTTGCAGCAGCCCGAAAGGCTCCGCGCGGTACGTGATATACCACGTAGTCCTTGATATTCGTTTGCTTAATGACCCCTTCGGGCTTCTGGTACTTATTGTTACCCCATAGTGCAAGTGGTTCCATATGACTCAAGGACATCTTGGTTTATAGACTCTTTTTTTAACCTCAAAAAAAAAAAATTATATGTGTAAATAATGGGCGAATCCATTTTTTAAATTTCTATGTGAATTAGTATTTAGGCCTTTGACTTGTACCTATTGTTCGTATGGAATTCACTCTGCCAGCCCTTACACAGGAAAGTTTCAGCCGATGGTATAACAAGGTCATTCCCAGAACGGACGGCGTGGACGAACGCATCGTGTATCCAGGATTGAAGCTGATGTGCTCTACAAAGTCGCGGGATCTGCGTTCAAACATTCAACCGAGACACGTGTTCGTTACACAAGAAATTGGAACAAACAATTACCACCACAAGGTTTTGGGGTCGAACAACGTGTTCATTTCTTTGCCGAAACGACTGTACAGTCATTGTTTCCGAAATATAAATATACATTCCATTCCAACAGGTAACCGCATCACAGTTCGCTTGACGGAAACAACAACAGTCATTTTGCCGTTCATTCCAGACGACTTTGTATCGCAAAAGAGATCGAAGCGAAATTCACTTGCACGGACTAAATCCAAACGCGAAACAAAACGAACTCGAATAGGGGAGGAGGAAACAATTGCCTCAAGAGCATACACAGGATGGGTCACCAGTGTTTTATCACCCAAAACTGATTTGGCAGCAGACAACGGTATAGACTCGTTTCAACTCATGAAGTACATACAAAACGAATTGCGCACACAAGATTACGAACTCACAACAGTCATCCCAAATCCATTTGCAGATGCACCGACTATCGAAGACATTAAACAATCGCCAGAAAAGCTCAAAGCCTTGACCACAATTATTCAGTTTGTACACCACTACGCAAGTCACATCATTTGACAATTGGACACAGATCCGTGTAGTCGCCCCTCTAAATACTCTGTGTAAAGACAACAGTCTTTAATGGTCGCGTCATACGTGCTCTTCTCACCAAATAACATTTGTTCTATAGCAACCAGCGACGAATGCACTTGCTCCACTGTCATGTCGCTTTTTTCAGCCTTCTTAGAAGGTACAATGCCCTTTAAATCAGACTTGATCCACTCGTGTGCAGTTATTGTTGCACGAAAGTAAGACGTCGGATTGGGGTCCAGTGCGGGCGGGTGCACAAACAATGTGTTCACCATTCGTAAAGTAGACAAGTACAAAGCCTTGGGCGTATACGATTTAAATAGAGACATTCATTTTTCCTTAACATTCGTATATACTCTACTTAAGACGACTGGCGGATTGCAATGATTGATCGCATTGTGTGTCTTACCATGAAGCTCAAGCAAACCCTGCTCAGCCTTGGCTATGAGCTCCCGCCAGTCATGTGGCTGCACAACAACAAAATTAAACAAATACATATGGACTTGACGCAAATGCTTCGCGTTGTACTATCTTATCACGCTTGCGCTCGCCTAACGGACAGCATAAAACGTAGCTCTTACGTGAGAATTCCCACAGACGACCCTCAACCGCTATTCACTACTGCGAATTCGCTTTTCGTCGCGCTGACCGCAAAGCACTCGCGAATTCGCAACTTTACGGATCTCCTACAACAAACGCAAGACACTTGCGACTATGTGGCTTCGTACTGAGACAAACACTTTGATAGCCAGTTAAGACAACCAGGTTTCTCATCCATTGTCACAAAATGCAAAGCTGTTTGCGACAACGTTTCGCCCCTTTTGCGGGCTATCATCCAGTCAGCAACAAGCCATGCAGGAGGGTCGTGGCGCACACACTCAGATTCCTCAGACACAACCAAGTCATCTCCGCCGAAATAGATGATAGGCACTGGCATATGTGATCCATACTGGTACGACATGTACGCCATTTCTCGCCGCTTAGGAAGTAATCCCTCACAAGGATGTGCATTCATCAGTCTTTACAACACTAGTATAAATACACTACTCCTCTATTATGTTTCATGATTAAGTGTATCTTATTCTGTATTTTTTGGGGGCATACGCTTGGGTTTAATTCAGATACGTGTCGGGACAAAAAACACGAAGAATGGTTCTGCAACTACATGCAGCAACATAACAAGACGTATCTGGCCTTAGAGGTGCCTTCAAGAAAGAAGCTCCTGAAGCATGGGCACCAATCCTATAATGTGGACGGGGTGAGCTTTGGATTGACATCGCGGTCGGACCGATTTTTCAGAGAAAAGAAATTCAATACACACTTGCAGAAATCCACGCATACGAGTCTTCAACGTCGTTGGAACGAGAAACACGCAGCCATGGCTGCTCCGGCGAAATTACCCCCTCTTGATTGGCGAAACGTTGACGGCCGTTCTTACGTTTCGCCAATCAAAGATCAAGGTGACTGCGGCGGTTGCTTTGCTTTCGCGTCTGCCACTGTCCTTGAATATTGGTCCAAAAAAGACGGAACGCCCCAATCTCTTTCACCACAAGTACTCATGGATTGTACGTCTCATAAAAAACTACCAGACGATGGATGCGAAGGCGGGTTGATGGAGTACGTCTTCGAATATGCACGGCGCCACCCAGTGCCACTTGAGACAGATCGCCCATTTTTAGCCGTCGACAAAGAATGTCCACACGAAAGACTTACGTCCTACGTTCAAGTGAATAATCACAAAGTACTCATGAAATCCACTGTCGTGAACGCGGAGAAACAACTCGAAGCACTTTTGTATTCCTACGGTCCACTGTCTGTCGGTGTTGATTCGAGGAAAATGGAAAATTACAGGAGCGGTGTTTTCAAGTCACACATGTGCGGGAAAGATATCGATCACGCAGTCACCATTGTTGGATTCACAGACTCTGCTTGGATCGTCAAAAACTCCTGGGGCTCCAGATGGGGCATTGATGGATACATACACATCGAACGTGGAAAAAATGCGTGCGGCATTGCGGAGTATGTTGTCTACGTAACAGACGCCACTCCAATACACAAAAAGGAATCGCCGCTTTGGAATTGGAATAAGGGATGGGATTTATTTTGACCACATCACCCAAGCGACAAAGATGGTCCACGACGCAAGTCCCAATCCAAATGCAATTATTTGGCATTTGGATGTTGAACCTACTCGAATCTGATTAATTGATTTCTTCATTTCCCTTTTCGTATCTTCCAATTGACTGTGCAAACCCCTGTAATTGTCCCTGCTTTGTTGCGCCAACTCGCCCGTTTGATTCATCAGCTCTGAATTCATTTGAATGACGTGTGTAAGCTTATCGTCGATGACAGACACGCGCGTGTCCAAATTCTTGACTCCGAATTCTAAAGACTCTAATCTAGTGCTCAATAAGTTTGACGTCTCAGAGACTAACATTTTCAAGTATATATTGGACCTTTATACTCAGTAGCATGTGGTCAACCATAGCCGCATCTATCATTGTACTCAACCTACTACTCGTGATGATTCATAAACTTGGTCCAAAGGGCATTGTGCTTACATGGGTACCGGGACGTACCATTGTCTTAATTGCTTCAATCTTGCACAAACCAGAACTATTAGAAACGCTACGCTATACTTGGTCGTCTGGCATATTGCCTGTGGCATTTCTTGTCCCCATGCATATTGGCACGAATATCTTGTCTTTCAACGGACGCGTGTCAAGATTCAAATGCTCCAAGTGGTGGATTATCATATGGATCGCAACACTCCTCGTTTTAACAATGACTGTCCTACTAGTTGGCAATATGCAATCGAGTGCGACTCAATTGACTTTGGGCATCCTTGCCATTTTCTTTAATCTTTCAAATTTGACCGAGGCGCCGAGTGCACTGCCAGCAAATGATCACGTTAAATTATCCATCGTGTACGTTATTATCACAAACATCGTCATTCTATCAGTTTTGGGTCTTATTCATATTGCAATAGACCAAGACCAACTGGTCTGGGCTGGTATTCTATCCAATCTACCCCTCATGTCATTCATTCTAATAGCCGGGTCTTCTTGCCAACCGTCGGCCAAGGCTCTGCGCCAAACTGCGCAGCACATATACATGTTATCATATCAGACATGGCCTAATATGGCATTTGTAGGATCTTTGTGGGCAGCTATGCCTCTAGGCGTAGATTCGGCCATAATAGTGGCCATACTCGCCATGATAGCAGTGCTTATCGTACAATTTGTAGCCATTAAGAAGATGAATATAATGTAATGTGATTGTTTTCATCGAATTGTTATCTCGTTATGTATATATAATTGTTATCAGCACCTTTACTCGACTTTGACACGTTTACTCTCAGAATCAGTTGATTCCTCACGGGGTCGCTTCCCAGATTGCTCTGCTTGTTTAAAAGCGTACAGCACACTGTTTCCACTACCAGACTTCTCTGGGTTGGAGTCGACACGAATACCGTGCTTCAGCGAAATGTCAAACTTCAAACCAAACTTACCATCCGCCATGAAATACACAGACGGACTAAGTACTGGGGCGATCTTGGCTCCGCGGTTGATGGAGTCTGTTACGGCTTCGCCGGCAGGGTTCTTCATAGGGAGCTCGTTCTGCGTGCCTGTGCGGGAGTACACGCGCTGGCTGAAACGAAGCTGGCGATAATCGTCGCCCTCTCGCTTTGAGATTGGACAATTGAAAGATTCCTTGATAACTTCAAGAAAGCATTCGTCTGCCGGGCGTCCTGTCTCACTCGCCAAATCATCTGCTTCTGGCTTTGTCTCTTTCTTCAGCTTAACGAGAAGCTCAGGGTCATTCAGGGCAAATTCAATGACATCGTCGGCCATCTTGCTCATAAAATCGAAAGCAGCAACTGACTCTGGGTTAGACGTGTCCTCCTTCGTGACACCATTGTACTTGGCTGTAGACTCGGTGACACCAGCAATGTTGCCCAAAGTACCAGTACCTGTCAGTGCGTCGCCGAACACCACTTCGCTGGCGACTGGCCGAAACTCAAACTTGCGAGCCTTATCGTCGTTCATATTCAAATACAACTTGCCATCTTTCCCCTTGGAAGTCGACATAGTGTAACTGCGATTTGCTGTCTCGATATCCTCCATTGGAGCCGCCTCACGCCCGTTGCCGGTAGAGTAAACTACAATGTCGGGGATCAGCGTATACGTCAAGCCATATTTGTCCTTAGACATGGCGAAGGGACGAATAGAGAACACTGTTGAAATCATCGCACCACTGTAGATCGTAGGCGTCTCTTCAAGCTCAACGTACTTGTTACCACAAGTCTGTACGTAACGGACCTCACGGGGGTTCAAATCCTTCGTGTACGCACGGAGACCGGTAACAAGATATTCGACTCCGTCCCTCTCCTTCAACGGAATCATTGCACTCTTCTTGAAAGCACGAAGTGACATCTCCTCGAGCTCTTCAGGAGTCTTAGTCTTCCCGTAACGCTTGGTCGTTTTTGCGCGCACTGCAGTAGCGGCGCCAGACGGGTCCGCGGCGAACATCTGAGTCAAACAATTGTCATTGACACCCTCAAGCCACGTGAAGAAATCATCGCGCTCGCTACGGAACTGTCCGTCCACTCCGGCACGCAAAAGCTGAGTCGTAATCTTAGCAGACTCCTTAGTCTTACTAAACATACCACCCTCATTGCCACCCTCAGACAAATGGGCGTAGCGCGCCTCACATGGCGGAGTCACAACCTTATACGCGTAACCAGCCTCATTCTCAATGCTGTGGTACGTATCTTGCTTACCAGACACTGGGTTCTTTTTCGTAGTAGATGTGAACTTAGGACTCGTCTGCTTGCGGAAATCAAGCATGTCGAAGCGGGGAAGCCCATAAGACCCGGAGTTTTTCGTGTTCGAAATGGAAGGAAGAGATGCCATTGATGCCATTTTTTTTTGATACTATTCTATGTAGGTGCTGTAAAAAAATAACATAATCCTAAACTTTTTGATTACCTGGCATATTTCTCAGTCCACTCTTTAGCCCTAACATTATACGCCGCTCTATTCGTCTGGTACAGTGCCGCTATTTCTGGTACAAGTGGGTCATCGGGATTTGGATCAGTCAGCAACGACGAAATAGACAACAATACTTTGGTAATAGTCAATGCTGGACTCCATTGGTCCTTCAGAACATCCAAACAAATTCCGCCATTGCCATTCACGTTTGGGTGATATATCTTTGTCTTGAAACAAATCTTAGGAGGCTTGAAAGGATAGTCGCTTGGGAATCGTATTCGCAAATGGAAAATGCCACCCTCATACACAGAGCCTTGCGGGCCCATAATTGTTGCCAACCAAGTAAACAAATCGTCACCTTCAGGGCCAGCTGAACAATTAATAATTGATTCCTTGTTCATTTCACGCAATTCTTTTCGAACTCGCTTTGCTGCCATTGCATTTGCCTTTAGATTCTTTATATATGACACGTGGACTGCTTTTAAATCCATCCGGTTTTAATGCCGCACGCCTAAAAGCAGTTCGCGTTAGTTCACGTTTGTGTTGCCGGCGCAACCGTCCAAACGCTGTGCCTTCGAAGCGTCTCTTTTTGCGCGACATTTCCGCGTACAGCTGCTGGCGTTTGGAAAGGCGGCGAGCCGCTGCGTTTAGTTTTGGACGTTTGTGCTTCATCACTGCTTTCGCTATTGTACCTTTCGTTAGATTGTCTCTGAACGTAATCTGAAAGATGGGCAATGCCCTGTCAATGCCCACAATAACGAATGATTCAAGCTCTACGCCGTCGTCCACAGACACAGGAGCGGATTCTGCACAGTTTGGCGCACGTCCGGGGGTATCAACCCGGACGGGGTCACGTTGATGGTCGACACATGGTTGCACACATGACATCCTGGTATTGGTCGTTTGACTGGACATGTTGGTCTTTGGTTAGTTTGAAATGTTTGATGTCATTTAAATGTTCATGAAATTGTCATTGTTCTATTCATAGTTCAAGTCTAACTTTTTTGAGGCTGAAGTTATAAATTATATCAGTCGATTGATCTAATCTTACACTAATACATTATTCCAAATGGCAATCGATATTTCAATTGGCAATTGCGTTTGCGGAAATCTCGAATGGCAATTGCATCTCGAATGGCAAATGCGTTTGCGAAAATTTCAAATCTCAAATGGCAATCGCGTTTGCAGAAATCTCAAATCTCAAATGGCAATTGCGTTTGCAGAAATCTCAAATCTCAAATGGCAATCGATTTTTCAATTGACATGATACAATATGTCTGTATTTAAATGATTTCAGTTTTGTTAATGAGTTTCCGACACTTTGTGCCCGCCGAACCAAAAAGGAAAAGGGGGCCAGATGTAGATATTTTCACCGCATGTCGCGAAGGGGGCGTTGAAACTGTCAGACAGCATTTGGCCGCCGGCGCGGATGTGAATCAGGCCGACGAGCATGGCGGCACGCCACTTTGCTTGGCGAGTCAGGAGGGCCGCGCCGAGGTTGTCAAGTTGCTTTTGGCGGCTCCGGGCATAGATGTGAACCAGGCCGCGAATGATGGTTTCACGCCACTTTACAACGCGAGTTGGGATGGCCACACCGATATTGTCAAGTTGCTTTTGGCGGCTCCGGGCATAGATGTGAACCAGGCCAATAATAATGGTTTCACGCCACTTTCCATTGCGAGTGTGAAGGGCCACGTCGAGGTTGTCAAGTTGCTTTTGGCGGCTCCGGGCATAGACGTGAACCAGGCCGCGAATGATGGTTTCACGCCACTTTACAACGCGAGTTGGAATGGCCACGTCGAGGTTGTCAAGTTGCTTTTGGCGGCTCCGGGCATAGATGTGAACCAGGCCAATAATAATGGTTACACGCCACTTCACTGGACGAGTCGGAATGGCCACACCGATATTGTCAAGTTGCTTTTGGCGGCTCCGGGCATAGATGTGAACCAGGCCAATAATAATGGTTTCACGCCACTTTCCATTGCGAGTCAGGAGGGCCACGTCGAGGTTGTCAAGTTGCTTTTGGCCGTCGGCGCCGATGTGAACCAGGCCGATAATCTTTACGGTCGCACGCCACTTTACTGGGCGAGTTTCCAAGGCCACG
>Ga0209630_10002401_pt1 | contig 18149 bp, 21 predicted proteins | sample COG_01_FD_184745 | JGI IMG/M metagenome (GOLD analysis project Ga0209630, IMG submission 184745) | Pelagic Microbial community sample from North Sea - COGITO 998_met_01 (SPAdes) (version 2) | ecosystem: Environmental > Aquatic > Marine > Neritic zone/Coastal water | place: Helgoland, sampling... | reverse complement strand
ACTTTACAATCTGTTGTATTTTTAATATATTTACCAACTAAATAATTACCAACTGAAGCACGTACAGTAGTAATATCATAACTCTCAATCATATAAATAGTTTCCTCAATTGCATTTAAAAAATCTTCATTTGTTAATTCAATATTATGATGATTACTTTTAATATGTTTTGCAGCTAAATTAGCATAATATAAATCGGTAGAACCCTTCATACCAATTGAAAAAGTATTTAATTTATATGGTTCGTAATTACGGGCAACTAAAGCAGATACAAGACTACTATCAAGACCACCACTTAATAAACAACCAATAGGACGGTCTGTCATTAGTCTTTTATTAACTGCTTTAATAAATAGTTTTCTAATATTTGTTTTTATTGTAGTTTCATCATCATTATTAAAAGGAAAATCATAATTATGATAAGATTTATAATCTAACTCGTTAGTATTTGTTTGTAAATCTAAATAACTTCCGATTTGAAATGGTATTATATCTTTACAAAGATTAGAAATAGGTTTAATTTCGGAACAAATACAAATTTCATTATTTTGAGTAAATCCAACAAATAGTGGTCTAACTCCATATGGATCACGTGCTATATATGTCTTATCTAAAACTTTATCATATAATACAAAGGCAAATACACCATCTAAACTTTTTAATGTTTGCTCAATACCATATTTTTCATACATATGAATAATAATTTCACAATCACTATTTGATTGAGTAGTAAAATCATTTTCTTCTTTTAATTCTTTATGATTATAAATTTCTCCATTACATATTAAAAAATAATTATCATCTTTAATTAATGGTTGATCTCCATTACTAGATACATCATTAATAGATAGACGTGCAAATCCCATATGTTTTGATTTACTAATTGCTTTATAAATATTATTATCGGGACCACGAAGATTTAATAATTTTATAGCATTATTTATATTTTTTATTGATAAATCAATAGATCCTTGATAAAATAGTATTCCGCACATTAAATAATATTATTAATTTAATTTTAAGTCTATTATTTACTTTTATTATTTTTATTTATTTTTATTATTTTTATTTATTTTTATTTATTTTTATTATTTTTATTTATTTTTATTTATTTTTATTATTTTTATTTATTTTTATTTATTTTTATTATTTTTATTTATTTTTATTATTTTTATTTATTTTTATTTATTATTATTCAGAATATGTTTTCTACATACACACATATATATATCATTATCACCAACTTTAATTTGATTATCTTTAATAATATTTTTTTTTAAACTTGTAAAATCTCCTGGTGTTCCATCATTACAAATTGTACATATACCAGATAACTTAGTTATTTTATTTGCAAATGGTATTAAATCATATATATATCCAAATTTTTCTTGATTGGTATCACCGTTTAATCCAGCAACAACAACATGTATATTATAATTTAATAAATCTTTTACAAAATATTCTAAGTTGGTAAAAAACTGTGCTTCATCAATACATATTGTATCATAATGTTTATCTAATATTTCTTCTATTAATTCTTTTTCTAATTCATTTACTTTATAAGCATCATATTTTAAACCATCATGTGTCTTAATTTTATTATTTTCAACTCTTGAATCCTTAATAGAATTAATAACAAGTATATTTTTCTTATAAATTTTAAGGCAATTAATTTGATTTAATAATGATGTTGATTTTCCAGAAAACATAGGTCCAAATATAATATGTAAATATCCATTATTTGACTTATTCATAGACCTATTTATTTAATCAACAAAAAAAAATATCAATTTTATATTATATTTTTATTTTATTAGTCTTATTAGTTTATTAGTTTTTATTAGTTCTTATTAGAAGTAAAAACAAAAAAACAATATATTATTAAAGGTAATACAACAAATATTTCATTATTTATGTTAGGATTATTTATAAATAATAAATACATTATAAATAAATAAGCTATTAAAGTATTTATTAATGGTGAATTATTATTCATATATTATATAATAGAATTTATTTATTAATTTAGTAAATTTTATTTATTTATTTATTTATTTATTTATTTATGTTCTAAAGTTTTTTTGACAGATTCATTAATATTTTGTAACTCAGATTTTACTTCTAATAAAACATCACATATATTTTTACCAGTACTTGATATAAAAAATTTATCTAAATTTAATTCTAATTCATCATCACATTCATCATGTAAATTATTCTCATTTATGTCAAATTCATCAGTTGAATCATCTTCATTTAACTTAGAATTATCTGAATTATTGTTTGTATTTTTATTTGTAGACATAATATCACCTAAATTTTGAAAAAGTGACCCCATATTACCCTTAGTAAAATTATTTATCAATGAATCTAAATTATTTTCACCATCACCTAAATTATTTAATATTTTATTTATATCATCTGGATTAATACTGTTTAAATTTAAATTTTCTAAGTCATTCATATTAAATTCTTCATTAACCGATTCATCATTATTATTATTTATACACTCATTATTATCTGATTTATTATTATCAGACATATTTATAATTTTATAATTATTAAAATATTAGATTAATAACGAGTATTATTTTATACATGTAATAATAAATATTAAAATATTTGTAATTATAATACCAAATATAGTATCAACACATATAAATTTACATGAATAATTATTATAATTTAATTTATTATAAATATTAATTATAAAATAAACAATAAAACTTATTAAAGTTATCAAAATATAAGAATATTTTGAAAAGTCTATTATATTATAAAATACAATGAAACTTAATATACACCAATAAATATAGCATATAATAATACGATATTTATAACAATCTAGATTTATGTGAATATTGTAATGCTTTTTATAATAAGTATATATAATATAATCTAATAATGCAATTATAGATAACACTTTTAATACATTAAACATTTAATATATCTATATAAATCTAATATAAATTTAATATTAATTGATTATAATTGATTATAATTCTATTATTTTAATACTAAGATAAAAATACTACTAGTATAGTAAATATTGTACTAGAAATAATATCAGATGTTCTTAAATATATATTTGTTTTACTGTAAACATTTAAGAAAAAATATATAAAATAACCTAAAATTATAAAACTCGTATAATAATATTTTTCAAAATCTACAAAATAATTATAGTAGTCTGTATAATAATATTTATTTTTAAATTCATAAAATATCATACCAAATAAAATAATAAAAAACCAAAAAGCACTTAATACTAAAACTCTCATAATATAACTATTTTTTGATTGTTCTTTTTCGGATAATGTTAATGGATATAACTTTTCTAATAATTCTATACTATTTTTATACCATTTATTAAAATAATTCTTCATACCCTTGTAAATAAAATAATCGATAAATAGTATAAATAATATAACTAATATGTAAACTAACATTCTATTATTATTTTATTTTATTTTATTTTATTTATTTATTTTATTTTAATTGTAATAATATATGAAAAAAAAAAATATTGATGAAATATATAAAAATTTATTTGATGAACATTTTAATAATTTTTATTTAGATTTATGTAACTATCCAATTAATATATTAAATTACTTATGTATTAGTAATTGTTCAAAATAATCATTTCTTAGTAATTTTTTTTTTAACTGGTTTAGTAATTTTCTTAGGAGCCTTATTTGCTTTTGTTTTTAAAGTAGATGATATTTTAATATCAGATAAATCTTCTAATTTATCTAATTTATCTTCATAATTGCTTAAAAGATCTGTAAATTGGTCTAAATCATCATTCCATAAATCTTTATTTGAACGTGATTCTAAATCATTAATTTTATCAGAAATAGACTCATATTCTTCTTTTAGTTTACTTAGTTTTTCTTCTGTTACGGAATCCATACGCATACTTAGCAAATACTCATAATCTGCACTGGATTCATTATTTTTAGAAATTTTTAAATAATTACGTGTTTCTAATTCACTAATTAATACATCTTTCTTCTTTTTATATAATACTAGTATATCATCAATTTGTTCTTGAATAAATCTTATTTTATTTTCTAAAATATCCTTCTTATAATTATATTTATAAAGTAAACTTACTTTACGTTTCGAATAATATACAAGTCTATAATTAAAGAACTCCTTAATAATGTCTAACGGAGACTCGAATCGAGTTAGTTTGAAATCAGTATTGTATAATACCATATTATTTAGTGATACAGGTTTACATAATTTGAATGTCTTATATATTTTATTACAACCATATTCATCAGGTTCTTCTGATAATATTAATTTTTCTAATGATTTTGTTTTACATAAAATAATGAAACATACCTTTGTATCACTACTATAATTCTCATAATTATCCACATAATCAATCTTAGGTTCTTTACCCGATACAATTCTATCTAAGAAATCCTTATATTCTTCAGTAGATACTCCTACAGGTAGTTCTAGAATTTTTAATGTATTAGTATTAATAATCTGATATACACCTAGATTAATAAAGCTTTTAGGACCGGTCTTAATAAATTTACCATCATAATTACGATACCATGGTGTTAATTCTTCTAATGGTTCATTTTTTAATAATTTATTCATACAATTTAATATGTCTCTAGGATTATATTGCGGAATATCTGTACTCCAACCAGTTCCAATACCCTTAGTACCATTAATTAGAATCATAGGTATTAATGGTACAAATCGTTCAGGTTCAATAGTAAAACCGTCATCATCTAAATAATTTAAATTGTCATTATCTGCTTCATTATAAATAATTGGTGTTAATTCAGATAAACGTGTAAAGATATACCTAGGTGAACTAGCATCTTTACCATTAGCAATTCTTGTTCCAAATTGTCCACTAGGATATAATAATTCCAAATTATTAGAACCAGGGTAATTTTGAGCCATATTAATAATAGTACTCTGTAAACTTGCCTCACCATGATGATATGAACACCTCTCGCTTACAAATCCACAAAATTGTGATACCTTAATATCATTTTTTAATTTTTTTTGAAAAGCCGCAAATAATACTTTTCTTTGAGATGGTTTTAAACCATCAATAATATCCGGAATACTACGTAAATTGTCTGCATTTGAGAAATGAATTAACTCATTATCAATAAATTCACTATATGAAAATTTATTATCACCATCAACTACTTTTAATACATTATTTTTATCATAATATTTCAACCATTCTTTTCTCTCATCTGTTTTATCTTTACTAAATGCTTTTACAATAGAACTATCAGAATTATTATCTTCAATATATGTAATAGTTTTTAAGTTTTTAAAATATTCTTGTGATTCTTTTCTATTTGAAGTACCTAATCCTTTATAATATTTGATTTTCCAACCGGATTCAGTATTATTATCTTTCCATGTATTATAATCAGTTAAGTTATAAAATTGTTTAATATTATTACCTTTTGTAGCCTTTACAATTGGTGTAACCATACAAGTAATAAAATTATTCTTATATAAACTATACCATTTATTATGAAATAGATTAATAAGTAATCCCTTAATATGAAATCCGTCATAGTCTTGATCAGTCATAATCATAATTTTTCCATATCTAAGTTGATTAAAATCAGTATATTCCTTACCACTTTCTAAGCCTATAATTTTTTTAATATTATTTATTTCTTCATTCTCATACATTCTTTTTTCTGTAACATCTCGGACATTTAATACTTTTCCTTTTAATGGAAATACTCCATAATAATCACGCCCTACAACACTTAATCCGGAAATAGCTGTAGCTTTTGCTGAATCACCCTCTGTTAGAATTAATATACATTTTGCAGACTGTTTGGTTCCTGCAAAATTTGCATCATCTAGTTTTTTAATTCCACGAATACTTTCTTTTTTAGTTCCATCAGTTTTCTTACCTAACTTAGAATTTTCTAATTCAATAGAATAATAAATTCTATCAAGTAATCCTATTTTAATTAATTTATCAATAAACTTATCACTAACCTCATATTTAGAACCAAAATTATTTATATTTGTAGTCATACTTTCTTTTGTTTGACCGTCAAAAGTAGGTTCTTCTATAATACATTTAATAAAAATCCAAATATTCTCTTTAACATAAGATGGTTTAATATCAATTTTTTTCTTCTTTTTGGATACAACCTCATTTAATTTTTTTACTATTTGATTAATTATACTATCCACATGTTTACCTCCACGAATTGTACTAATTCCATTAACTAATGAAGTTTGCATATATTTATGATTTTTACTTAATACAATACCTACTTCCCACCTATTTACCGAATCAATTATAATTTCATCATTATTTATTTCTCCATTATAATATAAATTTATATAATTTTGTAATGAACAGTCAATCTTTTCATCATTTAAATACACTTCCATTGGAATATTTAATGCTTTTTTTGTTTTTAACTCAATATTCATATTACCACTAAACCATAATGCACAATCATATACACGTTTTACAAAAATATTATATAAATCATCTGTTATATTTTCTAATCCAAATCTTTTATAATCTGGTAAAAATGTTACCCTAGTATATGGTTCACCACTATATGTATTAATAATGGGTTCACTTTTCTTTTCCATATTTTGTGTCCAAGTTTGTTTATATAATAGTTTTTGTTTTCTATCTACGGATTCAACCGTAAACTCATTAGAAAATATATTTGTTAATTTAGCACCATATCCATTTTTACCCCCTGTAACTTTTTTTTCAGAACCATCCTTAAAATTCTCAGAGGTTAATAACTCGCCAAAAATTAGTTCAACTATATAAATACCCTTTTTTTTCTCGGTATCTATTTTTTTAATTTCAATACCTTCACCATTATTTAATACTGAAATAATGCCGGTTTCCTTGTCAATAGATACTTCTAGTTTTGACATAACACGGACCATTTTTTTAAGATTATTTTCTTTTTCACGTTTTGTTCGTGTATGATTATCAATAGCATTTACTATAATTTCATCAAATATTTTGTATAATGCCGGAACCCAATTAACTGATTTTTTTATAATTTTATCGTTTTCATATATATAAAGTTCTTTATCTTCTGATATAGAAGAACCCACATAAGTATCAGGTAATTCTTTAATATGTTTAATATGTTCCATTTGTCGATATTTAGAATTATTTGTGGTCATCTTATATAAATATATCTGTTTATATATTTAAATCATTTAAATCAATTTTAATTTAAATTTTAAATATATAATTATACAATAAATGACAAAATTAAAAAAATTATATATAATGTGAAAAAATTATATATAATGTGAAAAAATTATATATAATGTGAAAAAATTATATATAATGTGAAAAAATTATATATAATGTGAATAAATAAAATATAAAATAAATAAAATAAAGAAATTTATTTAAAATTGAAATTATATATTATATAATATATAATGAGTGAATTAGATTCAAGTATAATGGAATTTACAAATAATAATGATATTTATAAAGAATTACAAAGAACCGATAAGATATCCCAACCATATTTGACTAAATATGAATATGCTAAAATTATTGGAATAGCTGCTCAACAAATAGAATCCGGTCGTGAACCACTTGTAGATAAAATACCTAAATCTTTTATTAATCCTATTGACATAGCTACATATGAATTAGAAAAAAAAAAGACACCATTTATAATTAAAAGGAAAATGCCTAATAATACATATGAGTATTGGAGCATTGATCAATTATCAATTATATAAATTTTTCACTTAAATAAAATAATATACCTGTTAATATTGCTCTTATAATAAGAGATATATTATTATTAATAAACTTACTACTTATTAATTTAGATATTAAATTATATAAGAAATTAACAATAAAACTATTATTTAATACCAACATTATTAAAACAACTATTATAGTTTTTTTTAAATCACTAAAGATTAAATTAAATATAGAAAAGTTATAATCTGTATCTAAGTTCAAAATTGTATTTATTTTACTAATTGTATTTTCAGATTCATTATCATTCTTAAAAGTATCTGTACCAAAATCTTCCTTTTTAAAATATTGGTTATCGAAATCATTATCAAAATCATTATCAAAATCATTATCAAAATCATTATTTATAATATCACTTTTTCTAAAATCATCATTATTTCTAATATCTCTATTTCTAAAATCATCATTCTTTCTAAAATCATCATTCTTTCTAATATCATTAATTTGGTTATTTTGAGTTAAGTCCGCGTTTTCCAATTCATTTAAAATTTTATCTACAACATCATCATTTATTTCCGTATTATCTTCATTTATAATATCATTTATATTAGTAGAACTCAATTCGTCTGCCATAATAATTAATTACTATTTTTATTTTTTAATTTTAAAACGAGATTTTACTTTATAAAAAATAATATTTATCTTCATCTATTGTAGAATCATCCATAGTGTTATTATTACTTTTTATATTATTAGTATTACTATTACTAATATTACGATTACTATTACTAATATTACGATTACTATTACTAATACTAATATTACGATTACTATTACTAATACTAATATTACGATTACTATTACTAATATTACGATTACTATTATTAATCTTGTTATTTATATCAATTATATTATTATTAATATTTATTTTTTTTATATCATAATCATTATTATTTTCTATATTTTCTATATTTTCCATATTTTCTATATTTTCTATATTTTCTTCTTCTATATTTTCTTTTTTATTTTGTTTTAACTTTTCTAATTTAGAATTATATCTATACAATAAAAATATTCCTACTATTAATATAAAACTTACAAATATTGCAACATTTATAAATAAATCATTTTGATACATATTTGATCTACACTTATTAAATTTTCTTACATTTTTACTATTGAATATTAAGGCAGTTGCTTTCATATATATTATAATATATATTAATATTTAAAATTTAAATAATATATATATATATATATATTCAACATGGAAAAAAACTATACATTATTTCCAATTAATCAAAAATATATCACTGTATGGCAACTATATAAAAAAGCTTTAGCATCATTTTGGACAGTAGAGGAAATAGATTTAACAAAAGATAAAACAGATTGGGAAAAATTAAATAATAATGAACAATATTTTATTAAAAATATACTAGCATTTTTTGCGGGTAGTGATGGGATTGTAAATGAGAACATTCAAAATAGATTTATAAATGAAATTGAAGCGCAGGAAGTAAAATGTTTCTATGCTTTTCAAGAATCAATGGAAAATATTCATAGTGAAACATATTCATTACTAATTGATACATATATTGAAGATGATAATGAAAAAAATAAATTATTTAATGGAATTCAAACTATTTCTTGTGTTCGTAAAAAAGCACAATGGGCAATACGTTGGATAGATGATACTGAATCTAATTTTACCACACGTCTAGTAGCATTTGCATGTGTAGAAGGAATATTTTTTAGTGGAAGTTTTTGTGCTATATTTTGGTTAAAAAAAAGAGGCTTAATGCCCGGTTTAACATTTAGTAATGAATTAATTAGTAGAGATGAAGGTTTACATACTGATTTTGCGGTTGAATTATATCATACACTTGGAACACCATTGCCTGAAGAAACTTTTTATAATATTGTAAAAGATGCAGTTACAATTGAAAAAGAATTTATAACTGAATCACTTCCTTGTAATTTAATTGGAATGAACGCAGAATTAATGAAACAATATATTGAATTTGTAGCAGATCGTTTAATAGTGCAATTTGGATATGAAAAAATATATAATGTAGAAAATCCTTTTGATTTTATGGAATTGATTAGTATGCGTACTAAAACAAACTTTTTTGAAAAAAGAGTTGGTGAATATGGAAAAGCTGGTGTATCAGTTGAAGACAATAATATGGAATTAGATTTAGATGCTGATTTCTAAACTTTTTTAAAAAGTTTTTTTTTGTCTAAACTTTTTTAAAAAGTTTTTTTTTGTCTAAACTTTTTTAAAAAGTTTTTTTTTGTCTAAACTTTTTTAAAAAGTTTTTTTTTGTCTAAACTTTTTTAAAAAAGTTTAACATTGTGGTTTATGATATTCTATTTTTAATGAATCATTAATTTTATATAGATTATTATATAAATATGATTTTAATGTTACATTAGATTTTTTTTTTATTTGTTTTAAATATCTCTTAATAAAATCTAATATAATAACCAAATGTTGGTCTTTTTTATTTTTAATAAAGTCTTTAATAGGAATACCATTAAAAAACTGATCATCTAAAAAATTATGAACTAAATTATCAATAAGTATAATATTATCTAAATTTAATACATTTTTATTTTTATGTTTTTTAACCAAAAAATTTTTAGGTATATCATTTAATTTATTTAATCTATTATTTAGTAAACGTTTTAATACTATACGTAAATCTTTACCATTTGAAGTAACTGCACTTCTATATAATTTTAAGGCAAAAATATCTTTTGCAATTACTTCTTCTTTTTTATCATTCCATTTTATTTTACTTAAAATAGAATCAGCATATTGTTTTGTAGCTGCTGTATAAACTACTAAATAAAAATATTTATTTAAATATTTTAGAAAGTTTATTAATTTTGGTCTAAAATATATACAATGATTTTTTGTATGAAATAGTGTCTCATCTAAATCAAGACATATTATGCCAAATTTATCACTTTTCATATATATAAACATAACAAAAAAAATATATATAATAATTAATTGAAGTAATAATTAATTGAAGTAATAATATATTTATAAACTATTACTATTTAATGTATTATTAATATTACTTAATATATAATAAGTATCTTCTATATTAATACATCCATCTGTTATACTAATACCATACTTTAGTGGTTTATCATTAATTGATTGTTTACCTTCATTAATATTTGATTCAATCATAATACCACATATAGTATGATTGTTAGAACTCCACATATTTAAAATTAATTCTATATTATTTATTTGTTTTTTATAATTCTTCTTATTTTCTAATAATGTATTATCATGTGATACATCTACTATTATTACTTCATTTAAATTCTTATTTCTTAACATTTCCCTTGTTAAATTTATATTACTATTATCAAAATTACAACCATTTACACAGTCTCCTCTTAATACTATACATGTATTTTTATTACCAAGTGTATTTACTATTGAAGCTTGTCCATTATTATCTACTCCTAAAAATGAATGACTTTCCCGTGAAGCTAACATTGCATTAATAGCTATTTCTTTATTTCCATCAGTTCTATTTTTAAATCCTATTGCCATTGATAAACCTGATGCAAGTTGTCTATGTAACTGACTTTCAACAGTTCGTGCTCCAATACAACCCCAACTAATTAAATCGTCAATATATTGAGGTATAATTGTATCTAAAAACTCTGTAGCTATTGGTATTCTCATTTTTGTTATTTCAATTAATAATTCACGAGTTTTAATTAATCCTTTACTAATATCATTACTATTGTCTAAATCAGGATCATATAAATATCCTTTCCATCCTTTTATTGTTCTAGGTTTTTCAAAATAAAGTCTAATTACAATTACTATATTAGAAAACTCTTCTTTACATTTTTTAATAAATTTTGCATAAGTAATACATTGATGATAATCATGAATAGAACAAGGACCCACAATAATAAATTTTTTATTGTTTTTATTATTTATAATATCATTTATAATAGTTCTACTTTCATTAATAAACAAAATATCTTCATAATTAATATTATATTTTTTTTTGATTTCATATGGTGATTTCAATTTAGTAATAGAATCTATATGTATATTATTCATTATATATTTTATTTAATAGATTTATATATACTTTATATTAATAGAAAAATATTATTATTTGTAATCTTACAATAATATTATTTTTATACAAAAATAATATTTAAAAATATAATACTCAAAATATATAATGATTTGTATAGCTAGATGTAAAACTAATAAATTAGTACAATGTAAATCTAAAAGTTGTATTAATAGTAATTTTTGTAAAAAACATAAAAACTATAATGAAAAAACTATAAACGAAGAATTATTTACAAATGATAAACTTAAATTATTTATATTTAATTGTACTCATAATACTCTAGTAATAAATATTAATAAAACTATACGAGATAAAATATTAATGGCAAAGTATATATTACAAATATATAATTATAAATACAGTGATAAACTAAATATAACTAATACAATAAAATATTTTAAAGAATTTATAAAATATTATGAAAATTTACAATCAATAATAAAAATACAATCTTTAATAAGAATGAAATATATTTTAAAAATAAATAAATGTAAAGGACCAGGTCTACTAAATAAATGTATAAATGATACTGATTTTTATACATTTGAAGAAAAAAAAAATATTAGCTATAACTATTTATTCTCATATAGTGAAAATAATAATCAAAATATATATTTTTTTGATATTAGAAGTTTTAAATTATTAATAGAAAATAATACAAATAATACAAATAATACAAATAATATTATTAATCCATATAATAGAAAAACTATTCCAAATAATATAATTAGTAATTATAATAAAATAATAAAACATTTATTTAATCAAAATATAGATGTTAATTTTGAAAAAGAAATTTTAACCGAAGAACAAATATTTAATCAAAAAATTATTAATATATTTCAAAAAATTGATGCGTTTGGATATAATACTTCTATAGAGTGGTTTACACAACTATCATTATATTCACTAAAAAATGTATGGGCGCATTTAGAAGATATATGGAACTATAGAAGTAATCTAAATTATAATGAAAAAGATAATATAATACAAAAAAGTAAACAACAACCATTTTATAAATTTAAATATATAAACAAAAATATAGAAAAAAATATTTTACAAAATTATATTTTAGATGATATAAATATTTTTATAACAAGTGGTAAAAACTCTAGTTTTTCTAATATAGGTTGTTTATATGTATTAACTGCATTATCATATGTAAGTAAACAATGTATTGAATCTATGCCATGGTTAACACAAATCTAATACACTGTTCTAAAACTATTCAAAATTAATAATAATTTTACTTTCATCAATATTTACTGTTTTTGTGGCGGATTTAGATAATTGCCTACGTTTTATAGTTTTTTCTAAATCTAATTTTATTGTATTTTGCATATCTTTTTCTATATCTTCATAATTATTTTTAATATAATTAATAATATTATGGTCTATTATCCATTTAAAGAAGTTTAATTGACCAACAGTAGTTTCAATATAATCATTATTTTTATAATAAAAATAAATACGGTCTCGTCTACAAAATGGATCAAAATATTTTTTTGAATAAGCTTTTAATTGTAATTTATAACTTAAATAAACAACAAATCTAGAATTATTTTCTATCCAATAAATATTATTTTTTTTACAATAGTTAGTTACAAACCAATCAATTACTCTTAACGATATATTGAATTCATTATTTAGTATACGAATTAAAATATTTTTATTATGCTCCTTATCAAAATAAATTTCTATTTTATTCATTAATAAATTATTTTTTTCATTATTCATTTTATTTTATTAGAAATGTAATTTTAAATATATTAATTAAGATTTAATTTATTTTATTTCAAATTTAATTTCTATATATATAGTATAATGGGAAAAAGTTATAAAAAACATTCTGCCAAAGTTGCACATAAATCGATGAAGTCGGCCAAAAAATCAATCAAGTCCGCAAAGAAATCAATGAAGTCCGCAAAGAAATCAATGAAGTCTGCAAAGAAATCAATGAAGTCTGCAAAGACCCCCGCTACAAAAAAAGCTGCCAAAAAATCTATGAAATCCGCCAAAAAATCTATGAAATCCGCCAAAAAATCTATGAAGGTTGCTAAAAAGTCCATGAAGAAATCTGCTAAGAAATCTGCTAAGAAATCTGCTAAGAAATCTGCTAAGAAATCTGCTAAGAAATCTGCTAAGAAGAAATCTGCTAAAAAATCTGCTAAGAAGAAATCTGCTAAAAAATCTGCTAAGAAATCTGCTAAGAAGAAATCACGTAGAAAATCCTCTAATAAATCCATGGAGGGTGGTAAGTCTCGTAAGTCTCGTAAGTCTCGTAAGTCTCGTAAGTCTCGTAAGTCTCGTAAGTCTCGTAAGTCTCGTAAGTCTCGTAAGTCTCGTAAGTCTCGCAAGTCTCGCAAGTCTCGTAAGTCCCGCAAGTCTCGTAAGTCTCGTAAGTCTCGCAAGTCTCGTAAGTCTCGTAAGTCTCGTAAGTCCCGCAAGTCTCGTAAGTCTCGTAAGTCCCGCAAGTCGCGCAAGTCCTCTAATAACTCCATGGAGGGCGGCAAGAATAAGAAATCCCGTAAGAAGAAATCTAAGAAGTCTGTAAAGAAGTCTGTAAAGAAGTCTGTAAAGAAGTCTGCAAAGAAGTCAATGAAAAAATCTAAGAAGTCTGCTAAGAAGTCTGCTAAGAAGTCTGCTAAGAAGTCTGCTAAGAAGTCTGCTAAGAAGTCTGCTAAGAAGTCTGCTAAGAAGTCTAAGAAGTCTAAGAAGTCTAAGAAGTCTAAGAAGTCTAAGAAGTCTAAGAAGTCTCGTAAGCATTAATATATAGTATTCTATTCAATAAATAATTAAATAAATAGTATTTTTTTTTAATTTGTGTAAATATATATATATAGAATTTATATTTATATAACTATAAATGAAAGAGTATTATAGTATATTAGAAATAGATAAAAATGCAGATAAAAATACAATTAAGAATTCTTATAAAAAATTAGCATTAAAATATCATCCTGATAAAAATACTGATAATAAAGAACAAGCAGAAGAAAAATTTAAAGAAATCTCAGAAGCCTATGAGGTATTAAGTGATGACCAAAAAAAAAATAATTATGATAATGGGCAAAATATTATTATACACAATCATAATCCTTTTGATATATTTGAAAATATATTTAGAAATCATAATACAAAAATTAATATTAATATAAGTAATATTAATACTAATTTTTCGAGTACTAATACAAGTACACAAATAATAGGTAATAAAAAAATTACAAAAATTCAAAAAACACTTAAAACCGAAAATGGTACTCAAACAGTAGTAGAAGAGAAAATAGAATATATATAATACTAATCAGAATCAGAATCAACTACCTTTTTCATTTTTTTTAATCTGTTTTTAATATTCATTAATTCATTAGGTGTTGGAATTAACATAGGTACATTTGTTTTTTTAATCGGAGGTTTTTTAATTATTATATTACCTCTTCCACTATTATTTGAATTATTATTTGAATTATTATTTGAATTATTATTATTATTTGAATTATTATTATTTGAATTATTATAATAATTTCCTTTACCCTTTCCTTTACCTTTACCTGAACCAGTATTTATATTTTGTATTGTATTATTATAAGTACATAATGAATTACAAAAAACACATTTTTGTACAATTAATTCTTTTATATTTGTATCAGATTTTTCTTCATCATCACTATCTAAAAGTATACATTCATTATAATTAAATTGAGGAAAAACACGACATTGTAATATTATCCAATTTAATCCATATGTTTTTTTTTCAGTATTAATCCATATATCTTGTAGTTTTATTAATAAAATAATATCACTATAAATCTCTACATTTATTTTATTTAATATTTTTTTATTCTTATCAAAAATTACCATATCTTTATCATTATTTTTAAATATATACTTATTTTGTTCTCCTACAAAACTACTATGTAATTTATATTTTTTTTTTAATTTTAGTTTTATTTTATCACCTGTTTCTATTTCTATTTTTTTTATAAATTCACTTAATATCTCATTTTTTTTATTATGATTATTTAACTCTATAACAATATATCCAGAATTTAAATTACTTTTTAGCTGATTTTTTGCGGTTTTAATAATTATACTTTTTTTGTTTAATAAACAGTTTATTTTATGATTATTTTTATAAACAAATATATCTGATAATGTTAAATCATAATTTAACAAATCAATACTTTTGAAATACGACATTCTTTAATATTTAAATCTTAAAAAAATCAATTTATATAATTATTCTATAATTAAAATATAAATTCATATTATTTATTTTATTAGATTTATAAACAATTTTACATATATCACTTTTATTGAATCCATAAAATTTTACTAAAGGATCTGTAATTTTTATTTTTGCTATCTTACTTGTTTCAATATTTTCAATATTTTCAACTAATTCTATATAAGGTACATACTTATGCTTACTCAGATTAAATAATAATTGTTCTGAATTAAAACAATTATTTTTTTCTATTTTCTTATTTTCAAAATTTATTAATAACGTATTATCATCTAGTTCTAAATCTTTTTTTTCTAATTTTTTTTTAAAAATAATTGTATATTTATCAATATTTATAATATAAGCACCCTTATTATCTATTTTATGTATTTCATCCATATTCATATTAATAAATTCTTTATCTAATACATTTTTTATTACTCCAAATGATTTAGCATTAATTTTTACTGGTGTATTTTCATTTATAGTATATTTTCTTCTATAAAATAAACCATAATTTGTTTCTAATAAAGTATTTAATATTTTATTTAATTCATTTTCTTTTAAAAAATTATCACTCATATAATATATATATATATTTAAAAAATTGCTTCAAAACCTAATTTCTCTAAAAATGTATCTTTTTTATTATTTATTTCATTTAGTTCATTTATTTCATTTAGTTCATTATTTATCTGTTCTTCTTTATTATTTACTTCATTTATCTCATTATTTATCTCTTTATCAATATTAGTACTTTTTATATATTGATTTAGTTCTTTATTACAAGTTGTTTGTTTAACACACTCGTTAGTATTGAGTTTAGTTTCGGAAACATTCCAATCTATTATTAAAATATAGTTACTTTCATCCTTTAATACTTCAAATATTCCTCTATCAATTATATTTTTCTTTTTATATATAACATTAAATGGTTTAAAATTAATAGTTAATGAGTCCAATAACTCATCTATTAATTTATTATATTCACTATCATATATAACTGCACAATCCTTACCCTCATCTGCAGATGTTTTAATATTATTATAAGCATTTTCTATAATTATTCTAAATAACTGTTTTTTTTCTTTTGATTCTCTATTTTTTTTATGTCTTTCTTTTTTTAAATTTTTATCTTCAGAAATCTTTTTACAATAGTCAAATAATTTATAATAATCTAGCATATATTTATATATATATATATATAAATATATTTATTATTTAATTTCAAACACATTTTATTACAAATATAATTAGTAAAAATATAATTAGTAAAAATATAATTAGAAAATATAATTAGAAAATATAATTAGTAAAAATATAATTAGTAAAAATAATTTATATATTTAATTATTTAAAATTGATTTAATAATAATAATTAAATAAATGGAAAATCTACTTCTAAAAACCGGATTTGATAATCTGGAAAACGATGATTCTAATCAAGAGGTCCAATTACAAATGATTGCATTACTTACAGTATTTATGGAAAATGCAATGAAAACTGCCGAGATTTATACAAAAGAAGCTAATCGAAAAGTAATTACATCACATGATATATCATTAAGTTTAAAAAGAGAACTATTTACATTTCTAGATAATGAAGATATTGAAGAGCGTTCATTAGAAATTTTAAATGAATTTAAAAGTGAGTTAGAAAATCATAACGAAACATATAATGATGAAAGTGATGAAGGTGATGAAGGTGTTGAAGGTGATGAAGGTGTTGAAGGTGATGAAGGTGATGAAGGTGATGAAGGTGATGAAGGTGATGAAGGTGATGAAGGTGATGAAGGTGATGAAGGTGATGAAGAAGAATTTACTATTTGTAATTCGGATTGTAAGATTTGTCAAGAAGTTAATATGTATGCTGAAAAATGGAAAACTTGGCAACCAACAAATAACATTGAAAAAATATTATGGAGTGGAATTAATAAAATTGATGAAAAATTCAATCTTAATTAAAGTAACATTAACAATTTAATACTCACAATTTAATATTAAAAATATTTTTTTTCTCTTTTGTTTCTTCAATTTCTTCAATTTCTTCAACTTCTTCAATTTC
>Ga0209630_10002394_pt1 | contig 18188 bp, 22 predicted proteins | sample COG_01_FD_184745 | JGI IMG/M metagenome (GOLD analysis project Ga0209630, IMG submission 184745) | Pelagic Microbial community sample from North Sea - COGITO 998_met_01 (SPAdes) (version 2) | ecosystem: Environmental > Aquatic > Marine > Neritic zone/Coastal water | place: Helgoland, sampling... | reverse complement strand
TATGAGTTTAACATTACTGTTGGAAACATGTAGATCATCATACACCAAAACCAACTATATTAAAAGACTCAATCATTTTAAAAAATTTCTAGGTATGGAACTGGATGATTTTGTTGAACTTGATAACAAAACAATTGAAAAACATGTCATGATGTATATCATAGAATTAAAAAAAATAGTAAATCCAAATACAGTTCCAACATACCTTACACCTGTACGTTCATTTTTAATAATGAATGATGTTCTCTTAAACTGGAAAAAAATACAAAAATTCTTTCCAAACAGAGTAAAGTTGACTGGTCAGTCTGCATACAGTACGGAAGATGTGCAAAAGATGTTGAATGTTACTACCAAACTATACAATAAGGCATTGATTCATGTGCTTGCCAGTACAGGGTGTAGGGTAGGTGCGATAGGTCAGATCAAGATGAAAAATATTCGTGATGTTGAACATGGATGCAAGATGATTAAGATTTATGCTGGAGATATTGAGGAATACACAACCTTTCTTACCCCAGAAGCATCATACGCTGTTGATCAACTCATAAAACAAAGAAAGAGTAAGGGGGAAGATATTACAGATGAAAGTTTTCTATTCAATAAAAAACGATACAAATCATTAGGTAGAGTATCTGCATCAATGATAATCAAACGTATTACAGTTAAAGCCAATATTAGAGGAGAAAAACATGATGGTAGATACAATGTCCAGATATGTCATGGTTTTAGAAAAAGATTCAATACAATTCTAAAACAAAATAATGAGGTAAATGACAATGCCATTGAAAAAATGATGGGTCATAGAAATGGTTTGGATGGAACCTATCTACAAATTACTGATGAAGAATTACTTGAACATTTTATGAAAGGTGTTTTGGATTTGACCATATCTAATGATCAAAGACTGGTAATTGAAAAGAATCAGTTAGAACAAGAAAAAATAGAATTAGAAATAAAATTTGAAAAAAGACTAGCCAGACTGGAAAAGTTGGGCACATTCAAAGATGATTCTACAAAAACAGAATAATAAAATTCTAAACAAAATGTAAATAAACTATGAAATTATTAGTTATTTGAATGACAGCAAAACTAATACAAAAAAAGATCTTGTTTGAATGACAGCAAAACTAATACAAAAAAAGATCTTAAAGAAATGATGCAGAATAATTTTTTTGGGAACTAGGCAATGAAAAAAGATTTACTGCGACATAAACAATTTGCAAGTGCTTCGTTCCCATTATTCAGGAGTAAAGAATTGGTAATAAGGATTACTAAAATTAATAATATAACTTACTAGAATATTAAATCAAATTATTTTGACAAAAGATCAATTGAAAATTTCAGTAAAATTAATAATGTAGTTTATAATTCTATTTGTTACAATGTATTACTGCGAAACAACAATTTGTAAAGTTGACACTATGCAACTAGGAACAAGAATTAATTCTTTCCATTTCATAGTACCCTGCTTTGCAGGGAGCCCACTGATTGCAGATTAAGAAATGTAATGATGACAACCCAAAGGAATTTTACATTTCTTATAATCTGGGCAAATCATATTTTGTTGCAAGAATCTGCAAAGAGTGCTTCACAGAAGTCGATGACGACTTAGAAATACAACAAATCTCGAAAGAAAGTTTCGAGTTAGCAAAGCTAGAGGTGGCAAACCAATGACCATCAACACTCTGCAAGAAATTCTTGATGACAATGTTGATGTGATCAAATACCACACAAAGGCGTTTGTTACCAATTCTTCAATTGCAACAGATGAGTTTGCACATGCACAAATTTCCAGATGTGTAAACCAGTTGCAAAAACTTGGTTACAAAATTCAAGTCAATATAGCTTTGACAAAAGTGGATCCAGACTCAACTGGATCAGGAGGTGTATAGAAAAAAATGACAGATGAACAAGAACTCGAAATTTCGTCAGGAGGAGGCAAATACCTATCAGGAAAAATCGCCAAAGCCAAAGGAATCACAAAGATCAAGATTGTCGAACCAAAACCAACGATGGTCGAATTTACTGACGATTCCACAGGTAAAACGACCAAAAAGGTCATGGCTAACGTTACCTATGCAGGGATAGAGGCTGGAGATCCAACACTTTGGACAATGAACCAGACGTCTGCAAGAATAATTGCAGATGCTTTAGGTACAAAACTACCAAGTGAATGGGTCGGCAAGGTCATTCCTATTGAGGTATCAAAAACTGGAGTCGGTTATGCAATCCTAGCTGATGAATACTTGATAACTGGTACCAATCCAAAACCAGCAGAAAGTAAACAGGAGGAACTCTAAATTGAGTAAAATCAAAGACGGTTCCCCCTCCCATATTTTTTCTGGAGAGGTCAATGATGACTTTAGATTATTTGACCCAAACGCAAGAGAGGAATTTCACAAACAACCAATGGAGAAAAAGGAAAAATCTCTAAAGGCAAAATCATTCATACTTTATCCATTTGAACTAATTTTCAATCAAAAGAAATTCTTTGAGGAAAAGGAAGCCGAGACTCTGCATCTAATTGAGGAGCACCTGAAACATCACAAGAAATGTTTTGTGTCCACCTCGTATGGAATGGACTCTATTGTCTTGATGCATCTAGTAATCAAAGCATCCAAAAATGTTGGATGTGAATTACCAGAATTTTTCCTAAATGACACATTGAACACCTACAAGGAGGAGCCAGATTATTGGGACTTGATCAATAAAGAATTTGGTATCGAAGATAAATTTAGAAAATTCAAGCCACCAGTTGATGAAAATGGTAATCGGTACACAGTGTGGTCAATTGCTAAAAAGTGGGGCTACTTACCAAACTTTAGAAAGACTCAGAGAGATGGTAATAAGGAAATAAAAAACAAAGGCGATGATGGTGGCATCCCAAAATGTTGTGAAATTCTAAAGAAAAAATCAATGAAAGAATTACTCAAAGGTCTACCAAAAGATGAAAGATATGACTGTCACTTTGTAGGAACCAGAGCAGAAGAATCCCGAATGAGGGCAATGGGAGTATTACAAAGATGCAGAAGTTATGTAATCAAGACTAGATTCCCTTACCAAATCAGAGCAGTTACACCATTATCATTTTGGACAAAGGCTGACATTTACGAATACTATGCACGATACAATATTCCTAAAAATCCAACTTATGAAATTCACAATATAGACCGTATGGGATGTGCAAGTTGTCCAGCACATCGTTTCTGGGAGGTACGTCTTGCATCAGATCCTACTTCACAAGGTCAAGGTATGTTGAAAATGAATTTGAAGATTCTCAAATCAACACAGCCTGAAAGATATGCTGAGTCAATAAAACTTTTGAAGAAAAGAAAACTGGTTCCAGAACTTGTAGCAGAATTAGAAAATACAGAATCAATCACAGATTATTTCGGAGACAAAAAATAATGTCCCACATTACACTGACCCCCTACAACATCCTTGCTTGTTCCCAAACTCTTGGTTGTTTTGCGACACTATGTGGGGGGTCAGATTGAAACTTTACGAAAAACTGGCACCATCATGTCCAATCTGTGGAGAAGAAGTTTCAGGCATTGTTGGGGATGCTGATCATGTCTGGTGTTTTGAGTGCAAGTTGAAGTTTGAAATGATTTTGGGGGATGAATGGGAATGAACGTAGAAGAAAAAAACAAACTGATTAAGACTTTCAGAGAAAGTGGATTCAACTGTTTTCCAATTCCAAAGTTACAAAAAATTGCAGACTTTAGATACAAGGCATCAAAGACTCCTCCAAACTTGCCAATTGCAGATGAGGAAAACTATGGTGTAATTGGCGTAGCTGGTGCAGGCAACTGCATCATTGACTTTGACAACAAGGAGGAATACAGACAGTTTGCAGAATTACTAATCAAGTCAGGTTACTTGGTTTCAGAAAGTCCACACGGATGGCACGTTCCAGCAACTGGTTTCTCAGGAACCGTCAGCAAGATGGAATTTTTTAATTACAAGATTCAGGATAAAAAAATTGTAGAGATTCAAGGCTTTGATCATTACTGTGTTGGTGCAGGCTGTACCATTGAGACTGAGGGCGAGGGAATATTACATTATACCAACAGAGGTGGTTTGAAGATATGGAATCCATCTGAGAAAGTCAATCGACCTGTAGACTTTGAAGATTGGTGTGACAAATTATGTGAACAAGTACATGTAGAGGGAAGAAAGAAAAAATCCAATTCAAGTTACAAGAATTTCAGAGACAGATTTAGGGCTGGACAAATTCCGACCAAAGGAACATCCAATGATTACTTTCATCAGTCTGCAATTGCATGTAATGATGACGGTTTAGGTATTCAAGAAGCAAGAGAAAAGATTGAGGAAGTATTTCAGAGATGGACAGTATCTGAACAGTATTCAGGTAGAACGTGGGACAATGTATTACAAAAAATTCAGGAAGTATATGATAAGAATCAAAAAACAACAGCAGGCAGACCTCAAAACACTGATGACAATCCAACTTCACAAATTGCACAAAGAATTGTTGCAACAAGAAAAATCTATTCCAATGTCGACACTGATGAAATATTTGAAAATAAAAATGGTTTCTTGGAACTGATCAACAACTCACTGGTCAGAGAAATTCTAACAGCATATCCTGAAACCACACAGGCTGAATACAATGACATACTATTCAAACTCAAAGGTTATGCAGGGGAAATTCCTGAAACCAACAAAGATTTTATCGTATTCAAAAACGGTGTACTTGACAAAACAAAACGTGAGATAATTGAAACCGAAGAATTGGCAGATATGGGTTTCAAAGAATATGATTATCTTCCAAAGTCTCCAGAAAATGAACCTACAAGATTCATGAAAGTATTGTTTGACGATACAGAGCCTATTGAGAAACCTAGAATCAAGGCTGGACTCCGTGCAATATTTCAAAATTATCTTGACCCTAAAATCTCAGTGCTTTATGGTGCATCAGGGGTGGGTAAATCAACACCGTTGCTTATCCTAACTCAGATTCTTGGAGAACAATACGCACTCACTGTAGAATTGAATCAGTTCCTTGAGGACAAATTCATCAGAGCAAAAATTCTTGGAATGAGACTTGTGGTATTTCAGGATCTTCCAAAGGAATGGAAAGATTTTACCACACTCAAAACACTCACTGGAGAACAAAGAAAAACTGAACGTGCATTTATGAAAGATTCAGTTACCTTTGATAACAAAGTAAAGATTTGGGCTTCTGGCAATTACTTGGCTGAAATTCCTGAATATGAACAGGATGCAATGTACACTAGAAGATTATCTCTCATACACAATGTACGAAAAACTGCTCATAAGGAGGATCCTATATTTGCTGAAAAAATAATTGCAGATGAAGCTGAGAAAATTGTCTCATGGATTCTAAACTTTGATGATGAAGAATGTGAATATGAGGACAGAGAAACAGTTCAAAAAGAATGGGAGGAAACTGCATCTCCAGAAATAGCATACATCAATGACCACTGGGTATTATCTGATTACAAAAACGAGATGGGAGTTGGTAAACTCGTTAAAGATTACAAATCATTGTACCAAAAGAATATCTCAATTGACCAAATGGCAAGAACTTTGAAAGTTTTGGGATTCTCAGTAAGAAATAACATAATCAGTAACATCGAAAAGGCACCAGAGCCACCTAAACCAGTTGAAAAAGAGGTTCAGACAAAGATTTGACCCTCGCTTTAAATACTCTAAATTTTCATTCTGTATTCTCTCAAACAATGTACAAATGTACAATGTACAAGGTACCACCTTTCTTGTACCTTTGTACTTTACAACCCTTTTTTATCGAACAGAAAAAAGATTCATCCATCTGGTTTGTATGTACTTTAATTACTGGAAAAACAAAACAGAAGTTAAAACAGTATTTAAAGACTGGAGGCATCCATGCCTAAACAACAACTGCATCAAAAGCAAAGGTCAGAAGCATCTCATTCTGATGAATATGAAACTCCACACACCCTGTACGAAGATATTTGCAATCATTTTAGAATTTATCCAGAATTAGACGTTTGTGCAGAATATGGAATAAACAAATGTTTCAAGTTTTACAGTCCAGCAGAAGATGGATTAACACATCGTTGGAATCACTGGTCTGTATGGTGTAATCCTCCACACTCCAAAACAAAGGAATTTGCATTACATGCAGACAAGCAGTGGACTGAAAACAACATCAACATTATGATGCTAGTTCCAGCAAATGCAGTATGTGCTCATTACTTTTCAGATATTTTCAATAAAAAACATGCAACCTATCATAGAGTTGCTGGTAGAATCAGATTCCTTGTAGACGGAAAACCTAGTCAATATCCGTCAAGAAATGCGTACTTTGTTGTTGTATGGAGGAAAAGAAATGGCTAGATGTTTAGGCTGTGGTATTCGTGGTAAAAACAACAGACCAACATGTTGGGCTAAATATCAAATGTGTTTACAATGCTGTGCAAAAACACATCCAGAAGAATATCCTGAAAATATTATACTCAAAGGATTAGCAAGTCAGATGATCAAAGAGACTGACAGAAAAATAAACATCTGTGCCAACTGTGGGAATAATGTTAAACGATTAGCATATCATGCAAACAGTAGACGAATACCACTCAATGCTGGTTTCTGTTCAAACTGTCAAGTTGTCATGGTATATGATCCCAAATTGAAAGTTCTGGAGGTGGCACAATAATGGCTGGAATTAGTTACGTTACCCATACTTATTGTACGAACTGTGACGAACATTTCTCTAAAAAGGACTATCCAGACATAATTTGGTGTCCAAACAAATGTAGTAGACGATTAAGACACAAGCCAAAATCCACAATAACAAGAAGAAAAAATCTGGAAGCTTATGGAGTTGTCAGGTATTGAGATGTCACATGTGTGATATTAGAATCAAAGGTAAGAGAGCCACATCTGAAATGCCGAGTGACGGAAAGTATTGTAGGTATTGTAGTATAATATGTGATTTTGAAATTTATCATCTAATTCCAGCAAATGAAAGATCGAGGATAAAACGTTACAATGGCTGACGTTATGACTTGTAGATTCTGTGGTAGGGAATTTTGGTGGCATGATGATTTCCAGATGACCAATTACAATGAGCATATTGCAACTTGTAAACGAGATCAAGAATTTCTCAAAAAATGGAAAGTAGAGAGGGGATGGACATGAACATCTGTAACGGAGTATGTGCCAGAGATTATGAAATTAAAAAATTGGTACGAGGTGTTCATAAAACTGATTACAAGAGATGCAGTAAGTGCTGTTTGTTTCTAAAGTATGTTGGAATATACTGTCCATGTTGTGGATGTAAATTAAAAATATCTCCAAGAAATTCCACTGCCAGAAAAACGAATAGAGAGATGAGAGAGGTTGTCAGGTATTGAGATGTTTACTTTGTGGTAGAGTTGTAGGTGGTAAAAACAAGGCACATTGCTGGACTAAACAACATTGTGGTGCATGTCACTACATGGGTATGCATGGTAATTTGAGGTCAAAGAAAGAATGAGACTAACTGTTTGTTATGAATGTGGTAGACCAATTGAACAACATGGTTTTAGAGGTCGACCAAAAGTACACTGTTCTGTCAAATGTTATAAAATTAGTAAGATGAGATCAGCCAAATCGAGGCGTAAACATGCCATGTAGGTCTATGTGTAATAGGTATCTCAAAACTGTATCACAACGTATGATTTACACACCTGACAAAAAACACTGTACAGTCTGTACAATGTGGGTTCCATCAGACACCTTGAGATGTCCTTGTTGTGCTCATATCTTACGAACAAAAAAGAGGTTGAATCATTGAATAAGGCTGATCAAGTCAAGAATATCAAGACAAAACTGGCACGAAAGTTTGGGTCAAAATGTTATCTTTGTAAGACTGAGAGAACAAAACGAGGATTTACTTTCCATCATAGATGGTATATCCAAAACGATGTAATTCATTCACAGTTCCCAAAGAACACTTCTGGTACTTTGGAGTATTACACCAAATTGTCCATTTTAATTTTGGACAATCCAAAAAGATTCAGATACCTATGCAATCCATGTCATCAATCTTTTGAACGACTTTTTAGGTTTGGGGATAAAAAGTTAAACTCACTCATTAAAGAAAGAAAATTAACAATCAAATTACGAGACAAACACAAGTACGATTAAATTTCAAATACTAAGTTGTTTTAGAACAATCGTGAGTCAGAGCCACATACATGCAGTCGGAGTGTAAACTCTGTTAACATACTTTCTCCCTAAGCCGAAAGGCTAGGGCAATTAAAAATGACGAGTCTAGAGGACATCATTCTAGATCCGACAAAGGAATAAACGCTAACTCGTTTACAATTTAGTTTTATATTCTACCTTTACTAATACTTTTCATGGGATTCGAAGGATTTGGAGGATTATTAGCACAGTCTGTCGGTGCAGGCAATGTGATTAATAGTTTTTTCAGAAGCATGGCAGGGTTTAGATTAAAATAAATCGATAGTAGATTTTATTTAATATACTAGACTTATTTAGATAGATCAATGCCTGTTTTAATTAACAATGGTAGCATAACATGTCCTCATTGTGAAAATATTGTTGACGTAAAACAACAAAGAAAAGGTGCAACTTACACACAAAATTGGGAGACAGTTCCACCAAGATGTATGCAGATAATCCAATGGTGGATAAATTCACATCCTACACAATCATTAACTAAATTACAATTATTACATAGTTTCAGTAGGTATCATCCTACAGCATCTACTGGAGGATTCTTTGCAAGAGTTTCTGAATTACTCGGATTAGGAATTATTTCTGCTAGTAGAGAAACAATGGAGGGAGAACATAGAACCAGAATAACTCCAGTATACACTTTGAATCAGAACAGAGCCAGATCATTGATTAATCATGGAGGTAAATTGAATTGAGAATTTTAAATAATACTAATCAAGCATTGTATGTTTCATATAAGACACATCGATACTGTCGAGTTTGTGAAATATGGCACGAAATTGACAGTACAAAACCAAGACAAAGATGTACTGAATGTAACGGACAATTAAGACGTAATCCCCGATTTACAAAGGATGAGGACAGATGGAACAAAGCCTATTAGATTCCAAATCAGATAGGTGTAAATCTGCTATGCACCATGTATGTGATCACAATAACTGTATGTGTTGGTGTCATCTAAATTGAGTTTAAAATTCAAGTACCGTTGTTTGGTGTGCAAGAAAGAGTTCTCTGTCAGAAAACAACATGAAGAACATTTACACTCTCATAATAAACATGAGTTAATTACTGCACTGAAATATTCGGGGTTTTACTACAATGGCTAAAGGCGAACGTAGAAAAAAGCGAGAAGAAATTAGGAGAATTGTAGCAGAAGATGAAAAAAGACGAAAGGAAAAAGCAGTAAAAAAATCACAACCTCGAAAGGCAAATTATCGTAAGGATAAGGAGGGTAATATTATTCTCTGGGGAAATATCAAATTCTCAAAAATATCATTTGTTGTACTTGGAGCAATAGTTGCAATTGCTGTCTTTTTCTACCTTATGTCACTTGGTATTGGAGAGATGGAGGGGTACGAACCTGACCCTGCGTTTAGTTTTGAAGTCTGTCAGGCTGAAAATTTCACTCAAGATATGTGTAAGTTTTACTACAAGTTTTGTCATGAATATGCTGACGGTTCCACTGAATGTACGTTTGCAGAAACCAATCCATTCCTTGATGTGGATGAAAGTGAGAAACGATGGACAGAGGATGAGCAAGATTTCCTACCACCAACTGAATATTTGCCATTTGTACAGTATGCAGAAGCCAGAGGAGAGGATGAACCTGTATGTTATTCCAGTGCCTGTAAGGTAGATAATCCTGATTTAGTTAAAGGTGGAACTACTGAAAAATCTAAAACTGTTGCAGATGCAAAAAAGGATTTGAATGACCTTGAAAAACGAATTATTGAATTAACCAAACAAATTGATGAATGGGAGCAAGACAAAGCCCAATGGAAAAATGAATTACGAGTTAAAGAACAAGCATTAGAAGATGCTGAGGATGAATATGATGATGCAAAGAAAAAACACAGACATGCAATGGATGTAAGACCACAAAACACTGATGATATTGAAATGCAAGATCAGGCTATTGAAGATTTTAAGGATGCTACCAAACAACTCAAAATTGCACAAAAAGAGTACGCTATTGAAAAGAATCGATATGATAAACGGTTAGATGATTTACGAGAAGCCAAAAATGAAGTAATTTTATCTCAGGACTCTCTCAGTGATGCATTGGAGGATGTTACCGAAGCAAGAGTAAACGCCAATCAACAGTCACAAGGGGACAACAAATTCATCAATATTGTACTCTCAAACACATGTCTTTCCATGATTGAGAAAGGATTGCCTACAAAATGTCCAACTTACCGTGACTTGATGATATATGATAATACTGTAAAACATGTCAGTGGGAAATTTGTTGATCATGGGTATGATGTTAAACGAGAAAGTCCGATGTACAAAAATTATTGGAAATATTATACACAACAGCCAGAATGGAAAATAATTACAGTTGATCCAGACCCAGATATAATGGAACGTGGGATAACAATTACAATTGAAGCATCTGGTTTTACCTACCTTGAAAATATCAAAAGTGTTGACAAGACCCCATCATATAATTCAACTGGTTTGGAACGTTATGAATGGCATAACGTCAAGTATTATGACAACTGTAGAAATGTCATGATTGCACCAGATATGGACTTGTTACCAGATGTCATTAACAATATCTGGAATGATTGTGAGAAACAGGAACCAAACATAATTGAATTAATCTTTGATGATTTTGAAACAAAGGATTCACAGTGGTATGTTTATGCTACTTGGCTGAAAGATGCAATGGAGAGATGTCTTACAAAATGTTAGGATTTAGACATCTTAAAGAAAATAATATGACCTACAAAGAGCATTGGTGGAGAGCAATGTCAATGTCAGTTGCATTATTTTTCCATGCATGGATACCACCATTGTTTCCAACTTATGCCAGTGACAAAATGAAAAAGGGTCATAAGAAATGAATGGTAAAGATTTAGAAAATATTGCAAAGAATATGGAGAAGTGGCATAACAGAATATTTCCTCCACTGACAATTTTACTCACTGCATCATGTATGCTACTTTCAGCAGTTGCGTTATTGGCTTATGAGGAACAGTCAGAAAATTTAGAGGCAATGTGGAATGAATCTGACAGTCCCTTGATGCCATATTTTGTATTTCAAATTTTCTTTTATTTAGGAGTCATAGGGATGCCTTTGTACTTGTTGTACACAAAAATATTTACCAAATTTAATTTTCCAATTGATTTTAAGGGAGATGGCAGAAGTCGAAAGATCAAGCCAATAGCACCTCAATGACGAAGCGATTTCATCGCTGTAGTCGATGTGTCAGTGTTGAAGAAAACTATGAAGAAAGACCTGAATGGTCATGGTTGACTGAGGACTAATGGAAGAATATTTTATTGAACCAAGATGCCCTGCATGTGGCAAATTAGTTTCTGGAATTATTGGGTCTGAGAAATTACATTGTTTTGAGTGTAATCGTGACTGGAAAATGATTTAATTTTATATTCTAAACTAAATTATACAATACAATGTCTTTGACCAAAAAACTCAAAGAGGTAGTGGGGAATCCCTTATCCCCAAATCCTGATGACCAGACCATTAAAGACAAAGCATGGAGTCCATTGAAAGGTTCATGTGGTTGTGGCTGTAAAGGAAAATGTAGGTGTAAACACTAAATGCCTGAGAATGGATGCTGTTGTGCTTGTCATTTTATGGGAGAGGATGAAGATCCAACTATTCAATGTTTATTCTGCTCTTGCGACTAGAAAGTATTCCAGTTAAATAATAGTAGTATATTAAACTAAATTATGTGTGGAATGGATCCAATGTTAGGTGTTTTAGTAATAGGTATATCAACTGGATTTTTTACATTATTGTCACTTAATTTTGCAAATGTATACAAAAAGAAAAAGGCATTAAAATTAGAGGAAGAAAATGCCTAAGTTAGTAAAACCACATTCATCTAAAAGAAAATGTCCTATGTGTGCTAGACTTCATACAAAAAACGAACACCGTTTTCACGGAACTAATGCATATAAAAAGACTCATGAGGGAACAAAAAAACGTAAAAAGAAAAACTAATGAATTCCATCATTTTAACTGGCAGAAAAAAAATTTATTTTAATCGTTCAAAGTATATCGATTGTTTTCATTGTGGTATTGATTTACATGATAAATACATACTTTCAGCACCAAAACAGCGATACAGATGCCTTGACTGTGCAGTCAAAATCAACATGATAGAGGAAATTCCAGAACAATGTCAATGAAATTCACTCCTAAAGAACAATTCATTGTTGCCTCAGTTCGTATGATTACTGATGAGAGAGCCAAGAAATTACCTAGAGAAACAAGAACAGCAATGCTAGAATATCTACGTTCCAAACTAGGGGTTACAAAGGAGGAATGGCATGAATGTGCAATTAACATTGATCAGACTATGAGACAAATCTCTGATATGATGGAGGATGATTATAGGAACCAAGACAGAACAACATCTGATGCAGAGTTAGCCCAACTAAATCAACAGGTCAGGGAGGATATTTCAGATATAGACTTGGAAGATTACAACTCTATTGATTCATCTGGCAAGTCAATGCTGGAAGATATTAAAGATTTGAAAAAGAGGTTTGGAATTTGATTTGGAAATTGTATTCTGGTATTGGATTCATAGGTGCTGGTGTAGTTGTGGTTTATCTATTTCTCAATGGAATGATGATGCCACGATAGTATGAGTTTAGAAAGTATAGTTTTTGGTATTGTTGTATTTTGTAGTTGTGTCATTGGATCAATGGTTTTAGCCAGATTTCTGTTTCGGGCACATGAGGAACCTGATAGATTTCGTGCCTGAGAGTCCTTAAATGGGCGATTATTCGCCAGAAAAATTCTCTAAGGGTTTGAGTAAACCCTAACATGTTTTGAAATTAGTCACGAATGGGGACTTTGGCACGAATAAAAAAATTATTTTCTTAAACGTTTTATTTATATTATTTATTCTTAATTTTTTATAGTTAGTATTATTAAAAATTATAGGCGTGGGCGTACATCCCCCTCTCTCCACCACTGGTGCCCTCACAGATTTAATTTAATATACAAACTCGTTGTGGAAAATATATGGTAGAGGAGGACACATCACATGACAAACAACTAGAGGAGGGAGGATGGACTGTAGATGTAAAGAAACAGACCCTCGAACAGAATCGATTTGATGAACTGACTTGGAACAACATCAATGGAAAAAATGTTCCACTCCTCAGACGGCATGCTATCAACGGTGTCATCAAGCAGATGCTTGTACATAACAATAACAACCAGTATACAGGGTGTCTGACTATAGGAAAGTCTGGGTCTGGGAAAACAACTTTAGTTAAGAAAATTATGCACGGTATACACACTGCACCAGAGGAATGGAAGTTACCCAGAGAATACCAGATGCATTGGTTCACTGGAGAGGATATGTTCAAGATGCCAAAAATCATAAAGTCTCTCACTAAAGGCATGAATCATTTTATTGTATTTGATGATGCTTCGTACACCCTAGAGGATGCATCAAAGACAGAGATGGCAACTTTGGCAAATGCACTTACAAAGATTAGACATGATGTAAAAGGCAAGTGTATCGTATGGATGAATATACATTATTCAAAGGCTACCAAGAAATTTTTTAGAGATGTGGACTTCCAGTTCTGTACTTCGTACACCCCGAATGACAGACAGAACCTGATTGATATTTTCGGCTCAGACAGGGCTGTAGACACTTTTGCTAATCTGTACAAAACTAGCTCCAGACATGGGTGGTTTAGGATACCTTATCAGGGTACAAAAGAATTGATATACACCATATCCAAACCATTCCGACCAGTACTGGTCATGGATACATACACCCACCTCACACTGGTCGATAAGGAGGAATGTGAATTATGTGGAAAAGACCCCTATAACAAAGATTTCAAGGAACCGATCCCAGCAGAGGAGGTGGTTAAAACCCTGCATAAAATGAATAAATCCAATGCTATGTCTGCACAGACCCTGAGAGCATGGGTCTATATACGAGAGGGTAATTTAATGCACCTATCCCCAAAGGCTAGGAATATGTGGAAATGGATGTCTAAAATATCTGAACGAATAAACTGTGACTGGTCAGAGGTATTGAACCTGTACAACGACTCACTACCTAATCATCATAAGGTCAAGATAAATGAGTCTCAACAGAGTAAGGATGCAAAACAAGAATTTGCTAATATGTTGTCTGAACGTGAGGATCAAGATGAACAGGAATGAATTTCTGGAATTGCCACAAATCCAAAAATGGCAAAAAGCATGCAGTAACAACCCAACACAATTTGGGGTCTATTTGAACAAATTACTGATTATTTGTAATACAACAAAATTATCCGTATCTGAATTATTAACAACAGACAACCACCTATTTCGTATGATTGAGGTTTACAATGATTTCAAACAAAAAGTCTCTGAGGGAGAAATTGTCCATACCAGAAAGACCAACGATACCCCTACTAATTTCACTAAATATGCAACTAGCTTGAAATCTTTCTTTGGTTCACAAGGATTCTACATTCCACCAAAATTTGAATTTGAGACACGAAAAGGTATGCCGAATTACGCTGAGATAGAATTAACTGATAAAGAAAGGGATCAGGGTTTGATCCATTTTGGAGGATTAGACGATCCAAAATACCTACAAGCCTTTGCACTACAATCAGAGGTATTTTGTCGAATTTCGGCTTTACTGGAATGGAAGAATAATTTGGAAATTAGAGATGATGAGGTTGATGGCATCCCAATCAAGTACGGATACATCAACAAGTTTTACGAGCCAAAACAACACACAACTTGGAACAAACGTATTTTGAATCCTGAGATACTGGATATAGTCCAAGACATACCACAAGGCAAAACAATCTTTGAGGATCCTGTAAAAGACTATGCAGAGTATTGTTCTGAACTAAGACTGTTTTATTCTGATATTGGCAAGATTCGTGAAAATGAAAGAAAACAGAAACAAAGTGAATCGTGGTATTATAACAATTATCCTACACACTCTGTACGACATGCTTCAACCAGACAAGCGTTGAGGAGGTCTGGTGGAAACTACTCTATAATTGCATCAATGGGGTGGGGGTCTGAATCCATTGTCAGACAAGTATATTCCAAACCTGACGAAGAATTAGTCCTCAGACAGAATAATTGCGAATACTGTAACCCACCTAAATTCAAATTAGAATCAGATAGATTCTGTACATTTGAGCATTATTTGGCATATCAATATAACAAGAAACAGCCGAAATCTGACACAGATGAGGCTGAGAAATGGAAGAAGATAGCAATGGAGTTGAAATCAAGAATTGTTAGTTGAGATAAGAAGTGCCATCTGGAATGTCCATAGAATGGGTTTTTCCAACTCATTGCAACACAAAGACCTAGATTCAGCAATGGTATTCATTACGGCAATGTATCGAGCAATACCAGAGGAATATAGAAAAGATTTGCCACCAAGACCAGTTGTCAGTAAGATGGAGGATCATCTGGCATTGAAAAGAAATCAATGGGAATGGATTAGTGAGGGTATAGGTATTGTTGAAGAAACCATCAGTGAATGGATTGATATTACATTACAAAAGTCTGCTAGACTCTAGGATTTAATTTTAAATTCTATGTACCGTGTCTAATACGTGTGTATATTGCATTTTTCCTACTTCTGGCTTTCTTAGGCTATGGTGGACTGTTTTGGCGTAATAGACCATTTTTACTAATTTTATCAATTATTGCTACACTTGTTTTAATTCTCTTACCTATGGGTGGGGATGTTGTAATAACTACAAACTTTGGAGGAACTATGACAGGCTCTGGCTCTGATGTTACCAACACAACTGCTGGTGGCTCTGATGAATATGTCATACTTTCACTTGGGGATGGATGGGAATATACAGTTTGGATATGGCTCAACGTTGCGATACTGCTTATTCATTTTACAGTCTTTTTGAAAGAGATCTTGTCGGGGGTGCTGTAGACTTTGTATATGAATTTGCTTTTACTTTTCATTTGTATCAACGTATTCTTACCATTGATGACAGTTGAGGGCTTGCCATTTTACAATCCTGATTCTTGTTACTATCATGCAGATAAGGCACCAAACTCAGACCCAGCAACACACATGGTTGGTGGTTTCACAAGTGAGACTTTGCAAGAGGAAATAAGGATGCCAACTAATGGAACAGACCCATTACTGAATCCATTTGATCCTATAACAGAACCGTTTGAACAATTGTATCAAGCATTAGATACTGCAAAGGAGTACATTGTAGGTGGATATGTAGGCAAAATGATTGACCATGTATCAATAAATTGTGAGATAGATCCAACAACTAATCAATCAGTAATTGGATATGTTGACAATGATCCTAGTTCTTCAAGTTACAATGTACTGATTACAAAGTATTATGATGACGGTAATGGAGCATGGGCTGATAATACATGTGGAGAGTCAACAGCACAGACACCATGTTATCAACCAAATGAGGTCTTAACTCACTTCAAAACTGGAGTTGATGTAATCATGGCTTTCTTAATCATATTTTTGATATTTTACTGGATAACTGGCAAGGGTCATCTCATATCTAGTTAGTAGAATAAACTAAATTTTCTTTTATATATCTATGATTTTTGGATTTGATTAATGATTGATATTTCCTACATTATGGGATTTATTGGCGTTGCCGTTGGATTAGTCATAGGCATCCTCATTTACTCTGAGGTTGAACAAGCTATTGACTGTCCTGATGCAGCCACCAATGCAGATGGAAACACTGCATGTACAAGAGCAAAATCAATAGCATGGACAGTAATTAGTATTCTACCAATTACAATGTTCTTCGCATTGTTTGCAATCTTCGGTGGTTTCTCAAAAGTAACCCAATAGACAAGCAGACACTCGCTAGAACGTGTTAGTGGTGGAGCCACTCAAAAAACTTCCTTTTTTCATTTAATCAGATTTAATTTTATATTCTATTCATTACTTGAAAAGTCGTGGCGATTAACATTGTACTCCGTGCTATTATCTCAATATTCGCAATTGGTATAGCAACTATTGCTTTCTTTCCAGCAGTTTATGATCTTTACTACATGCAAGACCTGTGGGACACAGCACCAGCCGAAGCGTTGGCAGTTCGAGATAATGTTTATGCAACGTTCCTCAGCTTGCCCTTGTTTATGATTGGAGCCGTGTTCCTATGGGCTTACATGGCAACAAGTAAGAGGGACAACTCGTATTGAATCGTTCCGACATAATGTTAGTAGGCATCGCAACAGTTGCATCTCTGCTCATATTAATTCCATTAGGAGTAGGACTTGCAGATGCACAGATTTCTAATTCCACTTTAACAATAACAAACTCAACTGGCACCTTTGACGTACCAGCATTTACAAACTCTACTGGAACATTTCTCATGTCTGAATGGGTCGAACCAATTCCAGAGCCAGAACCATTTGTAGAGCCACCAGTGTTTGTAGAACCTGAACCATTTGTTCCAGCACCAGTCTTACCAACTGGCACTTTGTCAATTCAAAAATACACTCCACCAACATTCCCTGATGAATACTACTTACATGATGACCTATACAGACAACTTGCAAAGAGAACAACAATTGGAAGCAATTATGACTTGGTAGAGGATTACAAAACTGGAGAAGCCAGTTGGACTTCAACCATTGATAAAATCCAAGACGGTTTCACACAACGTGAAGATGGAACTGGTATTCCAACATTCAAAAACTATGTCTTGCAAAACACTGGACAAAAAGTAATATTCAATTCTAACAGTATTGGTGGACTTGTTTATGATCTTCCAACTTGTTCATACTCAATCCGAGAAAATGGTTTCAACGGACAGACTGTCGTACCATCAGTCAGTGCAGTTGCAACTGGTTTGGTCAATGGTGAGTGGACAAACTTGCAAGTCAATGATGGACTCTGTAACGTAAACGTATCATCTGATGCAGACGGTATTACCATTACTTCAACAAAGTCTATTCAACTAGACCCAATTACTGTCTTTAATTC
>Ga0209630_10002392_pt1 | contig 18195 bp, 14 predicted proteins | sample COG_01_FD_184745 | JGI IMG/M metagenome (GOLD analysis project Ga0209630, IMG submission 184745) | Pelagic Microbial community sample from North Sea - COGITO 998_met_01 (SPAdes) (version 2) | ecosystem: Environmental > Aquatic > Marine > Neritic zone/Coastal water | place: Helgoland, sampling... | reverse complement strand
AATATCGCACCGAACGCAACAGCCAGATCGTCTTCGCGATCGATGCGGGGCGGCAGATGTCGGAGCCGGTCGGCGGCATCCCGCGCGTCGACCGCGCGGTGTCGGCGGCGCTGCTGACCGGCTGGGTGGCGCTGAAGCTGGGCGACCGGGTCGCGCTCCACGCCTTCGATTCGCGCCCCCGCGTCGCGAGCGGCTTCATCGGCGGATCGGCGGCCTTTCCCGCGCTGCAGCAGCTGGCGGCGGGGATCGATTACAGCGGCGAGGAAACCAATTACACCTTTGCGCTGACGACGATGGCGGCGGGGCTGACGCGGCGGTCGATGATCGTGCTGTTCACCGAATTCACCGACCCGACCTCCGCCGATTTCATGGTCCGCGCGGTCGCGCGGCTGCTGCGCACGCATCTGGTGCTGATCGTCGTGCTGCGCGACGAGGAGCTGGAGACGATCGTCGCGCGCGCCCCCGCGACGCCCGCCGACGTCACCCGCGCGGTGACCGCCGCGGCGCTGCTCCGCGACCGGCGGCTGGTGCTGCTGCGCCTGCGGCACCTCGGCGTCCACGTCATCGAGAGCCCGTACGATCAGGTGCCCGAGCGGCTGGTCGAGGGCTATGTCGACCTCAAGCGGAGGAGCCTGTTGTGAGCGCATTCGTCGATGCCGCCCCGCCGCCGCTCAACGCCAGCCGCTTTCGCGCGGCGCACGGCGCCGACTGGGCGCGGCTGGACGCATTGCTCGGCCGGATCGAGAAGCGTTCGGTGCGGGTGCTGGCCGACGACGATCTGCTCGCGTTGCCGCTGCTCTACCGGTCGGCGCTGTCGTCGCTGTCGGTGGCGCGCGAGACGTCGCTCGACCGGGCGCTGGTCGCCTATCTCGAGCAATTGTGCGCGCGCGCCTATTTCCAGATCTACGGCGTGTCGGATTCGGCGTGGCGCGACCTCGGGCGGTTCTTCACGCACGGCTGGCCGGCGGCGGTCGCGTCGCTGTGGCGCGAGACGCTGGTGATGGCGGTGCTGACGCTGGCGGGGACGCTCGCCGCCTATGCGCTGGTGCGGGCGGACCCGTCGTGGTTCTTCGGCATCATCCCCGAAGGCCTGGCGGGCGGGCGCGATCCGGGCGCCTCGGCGGCGATGCTGCGCAACACCCTCTACACGACCCAGCAGGACGGGCTGGGCGTGTTCGCCAGCTTCCTGTTCGGGCACAATGCGCAGATCGCGATCTTCGCCTTCGCGCTCGGCTTCGCCTTTGTCGTGCCGACCGCGCTGCTGGTGCTGTACAACGGACTGACGCTCGGCGCGATGATCGCGGTGTTCGCCGATAAGGGGCTCGGCCCGAATTTCGGCGCGTGGCTGGCGATCCACGGCACGACGGAGCTGTTCGCGATCATGATCGCCGGCGCGGCGGGGATGCGGATCGGCACCGCGATCGCCTTTCCGGGGGCGCAGGAGCGGATGGTCGCGCTGGTCGCCGCCGGGCGCACCGCGGCGGTCGCGGTCGCCGGGGTGGTGCTGATGCTGGCGGTGGCGGCGATCCTGGAAGGGGTCGGGCGGCAGGTGGTGACCGGCGACGGCGCACGGCTGGGGATCGGGGCGGCGATGCTGGCGGCGTGGCTGGTCTATTATTACGGGATCGGGAGGCGGCATGCGCATTGGTCGCCGGACTAGGGGGCCGGCGTCGCTGCGGCGCGGCTTCGTCACGCCGGAGGGCGTCGACCTGCAGCTCGAGCTGGGCGGGGCCGGTACGCGCGCGGCAGCGTTCCTGATCGACGTCGGCGCGATGCTGGTCGCGCTGATCGTCGCGACGATCGCGCTCGCCTATATCGACCGGTCGACCGGTGCCGACATCGCCAAGATCCTGTGGCTGATCGGCGCCTTCCTGTTGCGCAACGGCTGGTTCGTCCTGTTCGAGATGGGCGGACGCGGCGCGACGCCGGGCAAGCGGCTGATGGGGCTGCGCGTCGTCGCGCGCGACGGGGCGCGGCTGACCGCGGGCGCGGTGCTGGCGCGCAACGCGATGCGCGAGATCGAGGTGTTCCTGCCGCTGTCCTTCCTCGGCGCGCAGGCGGCGGCGGGGACGGCGGATGCGTTCCTGACCATCTTCGCGCTGTTGTGGACGGGTATCTTCCTGTTCTTCCCGCTGTTCAACCGCGACCGGCTGCGGATCGGCGATCTGGTGGCGGGGACGTGGGTGGTGCAGACCGTGGTGCGGACGCTCGCGGTCGATCTGGCGGTGACCGCGGAACGGCCGCGCCGCCGGTTCCCGGAGGCGGCGCTGGCGCTGTACGGCGTCTACGAATTGCAGACGCTGGAGGACGTGCTGCGCGGCGGCGACCCGGTCGCGATCGGGGCGGTCGCGGCGACGATCCGGCGCAAGGCGGGGCTGGCCGATCAGGGCGACGATGCGGCGTTCCTGACGGATTATTACACCGCACTGTGCGCGCGGCTGGAAAGCGGCCTCCTGGTCGGCCGGCGGCGTCGCGACAAGTTCGAAGGCGCGGCGCGCTAGAAGCGCAGGCGGACGATCAGGCCCGGCGCGGCATCCGCCAGCGTCACGCGCGCGCCGATCCGCGCCGCCGCCGAGCGGACGACGGCGAGGCCGAGGCCGCTGCCGTCGGGGCCGGCGGGGTCGCCGAGCCGGACGAAGCGCTCGAACACGCGCTCCCGGTCGGCGGCGGCGATGCCGGGGCCGTCGTCGCGCACGGACAGCAGCGTCGCGCCGTCCGCCGCGGTGGCGATGGCGACCGTCACCGTCCCGCCGGGGCGGTTGTAGCGGATGCCGTTGTCGACAAGGTTGCCGAGGATCTCGACCAGCAGGGTGCGGTGGCCGGTGACCGGCATCGGCGCATCGGGGGCGTCGAGCTGCAGCTCGACCCCCGCCTCGATCGCCGCGCCGATGCGGCGGCTGATGACGCGCACCGCCACCTCGCGCAGGTCGACGCGTTCGAGCGGCGGGGCGACGCCCGCCTCCTCGGCGCGGGCGAGCGCGAGCAGCTGCACGAGCAGCCGTTCGAGGCGGGCGACCGCGGTCGCAATCTCGTCCAGCGCCTCGCGCGAGCCGCGGCGGGCGAGCTCGATCTGCACCTTGAGCACCGACAGGGGTGTGCGCATCTGGTGCGACGCGTCGGCGGTGAAGCGCCGCGTCGCCGCGGTGGCGGTGTCGAGCTGCGCGAGCAGGCGGTCGAACGCCTCGGCGAGCGGGCGCAGTTCGAGCGGCAGCGGCCCGGCGTCGATCGGCGACAGGTCGGGCGCGGCGGGGCCGTTGCGCGCCTCCACCGCGCCGCGCAGCCGGGCGAGCGGGCGCAGGCTCCAGCCGAGCGCGGGGCGGAGCAGCAGGATGGCGATGCCGACCAGCGCGACCTCGCCGCCGAACAGCGCGATCAGCAGCCGGCGGGTGAGTGCGCGGCGGCCGTCGAGCGTCTCGGCGATCTGGACGACGACCGGGCGCTCGATCGCGGGCAGCGCGCGGCGCACCTCGGCGATGCGGATGCGCTGGCCGCGATAGCTGGCGAAGCGGAAGCGCGGCTGGTCGATCGCGAGGTCGTCGGGCGCGGGCGCGGGCAGGTCGGCATAGCCGGTGAGCAGGTCGCCGCCGACCGCGATCCGGTAATAGACGTTGTCGCGCTCGCTGTTCTCCAACATGCCGAAGGCGGCGGGCGGCAGGTCGAGCGTCACCTCGCCGCGTTCGACCTGCACCGTCTCGGCGATCGCGCCGAGCGCGCCGCCGAGCACGCGGTCGTTGGTGCGGCGGACGACGTCGGCGATCAGCGCCGCACCGGCGATGCCGAGCAGTATCGCGACGCCGAGCAGCGGCCCGATCATCGCCACCAGCAGCCGCGTCCGCAGCGCGATCGAACGCGGGGCGGTCCTCCCGCCCGTCGTCTGGCCCGTCGTCCGGCCCGTCATCCGGCATCTAGCAGATAGCCGACGCCGCGGATCGTGCGGATCTGCGGGCCGTCGGGGGCGAGCTTGCTGCGCAGCCGGGTGACGTTGACCTCGATCGCATTGGGGCCGACCGGCTCGTCATAGCCGAACACCTCGGCGAGCAGCAGCTCGCGCGGCACGACCTGTCCCGCCCGGGTGGCGAGCGCGTCGAGCACCGCCCATTCGCGCCGGCGCAGGTCGAGCGCGCGGCCGGCGACCTCCGCCTGGCCCGACGAACGGTTGAGCGTCAGCGCGCCGATCGTCACCGCCGCCGCCGGATCGCCGCCGCGCCGCCGCCCGAGCGCGCGGACGCGGGCCTCCAGCTCGACCGGTTCGAACGGCTTGCGCAGATAATCGTCGGCGCCGAGGTCGAGCCCGCGCACCCGGTCGTCGAGCGCGTCGCGCGCGGTCAGCATCAGCACCGGCACCCGCTCGCCGCGCCGCCGCAGCCGTTCGAGCACGGTGAAGCCGTCGATATCGGGCAGGCCGACGTCGAGGATGACCAGCGCATAGGGTTCGCCCGACACCAAGGTCAGCGCCTCCTCGCCGCTGGCGGTGTGATCGACCGCATGGCCGCTGGCGCGCAGCAGCGCGGCGATGCTGCGGGCGAGCGCGGCATCATCCTCGATCATCAGGATCCGCACGGGCGACACCGGTGAAAGGTTGCTGACAGGTGCGCCTCGTATTCCACGGTGGCAGCTTATCCGATCACAGAAGCGGAAAAGCGAGAGGAGCCGGGATGAGGTCTGTCCTATTTCTGACGATGACGTGGCTGACGGTCGCCGTACCGGCGCAGGCCCAGTTGCGCCCCGAGTCGCGTCCGGCCGGCTATCCACGCTCCTATGACGCGCTGATCGCGACGGCGAAGGCGGAGCGCGGGCTCACCATCTACGGCAATGCCGATCGCGCCGAGCTGGTCGGCGTCGTCGCCGCCTTCCGCCGCGCCTATCCGGGCATCGCGGTGCGCTACGCCGATCTCGGCTCGCTCGACATCTATCGCCGGCTGGTCACCGAGACGCGGGCGAAGCGCCCCTCCGCCGACCTCGTCTGGTCGTCGGCGATGGCGTTGCAGGTCAAGCTCATCAACGACGGCTATGCGCAGGGCTATGCCAGCCCGGAAAAGCCGGCGCTGCCGCCGCAGGCGGTGTGGAAGAACATGGGCTATGGCGTCACCGCCGAGCCGATCGGCATCGTCTACAACCGCCGTCTGATCCCCGATGCGCAGATGCCGCGCAGCCATGCCGCGCTGGAGGCGATGCTGCGCCGGCGGCGGGTCGCGTTCACCGGCAAGGTGACGACCTTCGACCCCGCCCGTTCCAACGTCGGCTATCTCTATCTGGCGCAGGACATGGCGATCACCCGCGACAGCCGCGCGCTGCTGCGCAGCATCGCGGCGACGAAGCCGGTGCTGCAGGCGAACACCGAACCGATGCTCGCCGCGGTCGCCGCGGGGAAGCAGGCGATCGCCTATAACGTCATCGGATCCTATGCGCTGGAACAGGCGAAGCGCGATCCCCGGCTGGGCGTCGTCCTGCCCGCGGATTACACCATCGTCACCTCGCGCATCGCCTTCATCGCGCGCGATGCGCGGGCGCCGGCCAGCGCGCGGCTGTTCCTCGATTTCCTGCTGTCGCGGCGCGGCCAGAGCCTGCTCGCCGCGCGCAGCCTGTGGCCGGTGCGCACCGACGTGCCGGCGCGGCGGCTGCCCGCGGCGCAGGCGCGCCCGATCCGCGTCGGGCCGCAATTGCTCGTCCACCTCGACCGCATCACCCGCCAGCGCTTCCTGCGCGACTGGCAGGCGATCCTTGCCGGAGCCCCGACCCCATGATCCTGCGTACCGGGAGCGCCCTGTTGGCGCTCGTCATCGCCACGCCTGCGCTCGCGCAGACGCCGAGCCCGTCCGACCTCGCCGACCTCGTCCGCGCCCAGGCGGCGGAGATCGCGACGCTGAAGGCGCGGCTCGACCGGCTGGAGGGGCAGCAGACGGCGGTGGCCGCACCGGCACCGGCACCTGTGCCCACCCCGCCGCAGGTCGCGCAGGCCGCCGAGCCGCGCCGGACGGTGCCGTTCGCGCCGCAGCTCGTGCCGCCCGGGCCCGCCGACCGCGACGTGACGCAGGCACTGGCGGCGCGCGACAATCCATCGGGGATCACCACCGAATGGGGATCGGGGCTGCCGGTGTTCCACTCGGCGGACGGCGTCTACACGTTCAAGCCGCGCGGTCGCATCCTCGCCGACGTCAGCAGCACCTTCGGGTCGAAGTCCGACACGCGCAACCTGACGACCACCGGCATGCGCGCGCTGCGCCTCGGCCTCGAAGGCGGGGTCGGCACGCATTTCTTCTACCAGATGGAGGCGGATTTCTCGGAGAACGAGGTCGACGTCGTCACCGCCTTCATGGGCTGGCGCGACCGGATCCGGCCGGGCCTCGATTACGATGTACGCGCCGGGCACCTGTTCAACGACCGCGGCTTCGAAGGATCGACGGGGTCGGATTCGACGCCGTTCCTCGAACGCACCACGGTCGCCACCGCGATCATCCCGCAGCGCGGCTTCTACGGCATCGGCATCATGCCGCGGCTGTTCTGGAAGACCGGCCACGCCTCGCTGACCGTCACCGGCGACCGGGTCGACGGCACGCAGGCGGTCAGCGACGGGCGCACGGTGCTGGGCCGCGCCCATTGGAATCCGGTCAAGACCGACGACACGGTGCTGCATCTGGGCCTCTGGGGCTTCGACGAGAGCCTGTCGTCCGCCGCGACGACGCTGACCCGCAACACGGTGATCGGCGGACGGTTCAACGGCGGCCTGCGGGTGTCGACCGGGCCGCTGCTCGGCGGCACCGGCACGACCGGCTACGGCCTCGAATTCGGCGGCTATCGCGGGCCGGTGTGGGTGATGGCGGAGGCCGGTCGCCGCGACGCCCGTCTTGACGCCGGGCGCCACGATTTCACCAGCAAGGCGTGGAGCCTGTCGGGCGGGTTCTTCCTCACCGGCGACCTGCCGCCGTACAATCCGCGGCTCGGCAGCTTCGGCCAGCCCAAGGTGCTCAAGCCCACCTTCGACGGCGGTCCGGGCGCGATCGAGCTGACCGCGCGCTACGAAAGCCTCGATTACACCGACCTCGTTACCGGCGGCGAGGGCTGGGCGGGGACGCTGGGCGTCAACTGGTATCTCAACAGCTTCACCCGGTTCCAGGTCAACGCGATCCACTGGAACACCGACAACCGCAGCGGCGCGGTGACCGGCAGCGACGACGGCGAAACCGTCAGTGCCCGCGTCGCCGTGACCTTCTGACCTTTTCGACATCGAGGACCTAACGCCCATGAACCTGGCGCTGCTCGGCTTCCTGATGGTGGCCACCTTCATGACGCTCATCATGACCCGGCGGATGACGCCGCTGGTCGCGCTGATCGTCATCCCGACGATCTTCGGCATCGTCGCCGGCCAGGCCGCGGGCCTGGGCGACATGATGATCGACGGGATCAAGAACCTCGCGCCGACCGGCGTGATGCTGCTGTTCGCGATCCTGTTCTTCTCGACGATGACCGATACCGGATTGTTCGATCCGCTGGTCGGCAAGCTCATCCGGCTGGTCCATGGCGACCCGACCCGCATCCTGCTGGGGACGGTGGTGCTGTGCGCGCTGGTCAGCCTCGATGGCGACGGGTCGACGACCTATATCATCACGATCGCCGCGCTGCTGCCGCTCTACAAGCGCTACGACATGAACCGGCTGTACCTGTGCTGCCTGTTGATGGCGACCAGCGGCATCATGAACCTGACGCCATGGGGCGGGCCGACCGCGCGCGCGGCGAGCGCGCTGAAGCTCGATCCGGCGACGCTGTTCCTGCCGCTGATCCCCGGGATGATCGCAGGGCTCGCCGGCCTGCTCGCGCTCGCCGTGTGGTTCGGCCGCAAGGAGCGCGCGCGCATCGGTACGGTCGAGACGCGCGAGGAGGCGGAGTTCACCGGCATGGCCGTGTCGCAATATCCCGAGGCGCGGCGGCCGCGGCTGATCTGGTTCAACGGGCTGCTGGTGGTGACGCTGCTGACGCTGCTAGTCTGGGGGCTGCTGCCGCTGTCGGTGCTGATGATGATCGCCTTCGCGATCGCGATGATCGTCAATTATCCCGGCGTCGCCGAACAGAAGGAGCGGATCGCCGCGCATGCCGGCAACGTGCTGTCGGTCGTGTCGCTGATCTTCGCCGCGGGCATCTTCACCGGCATCCTCGGCGGCACCGGCATGGTCGAGGCGATGAGCAAGGAGGTGGTCGGCATGATCCCGCCGGCGCTGGGGCCGTATATGGCGCCGATCACCGCCGCGCTGAGCCTGCCCTTCACCTTCTTCATCTCCAACGACGCCTTCTATTTCGGGATGCTGCCGATCCTGGCGGAGGCGGGCGCGCATTACGGCGTGTCGCCGATGGCGATCGCGCGCGCGTCGCTGATGGGGCAGCCGGTGCATCTGCTCAGCCCGCTGGTGCCCTCGACCTATCTGCTCGTCAGCCTCGCCGGCATCGACCTGGCCGACCATCAAAGGTTCACGCTGCTGCCCGCCACGCTGGTGTGCGTCGTGATGACGCTGGTCGGCATGATCGCGCTCGCCTTTCCATTCGTGGCGGGCTGAGCGTGGCGGCGCTTCGCAGAAGTCACGCGGATCACCCGCGTGCGCCGTTGATGCTGCTGCCCGCGATGGGCTGCGACGGGCAATTATGGGCGCGGCAGATCATGGATCTGGGCGACGTCGCCGAGCCCGAGTTCGGCGACCTGTCGCAGGATGCGACGATCGCGGCGATGGCGGCGCGGGTGCTCGCCGATGCGCCGCCGCGCTTCGCGGTCGCGGGCGTCAGCCTGGGCGGGTATGTCGCGCTCGAGCTGCTGCGGCAGGCGCCGGCGCGGGTGACGCGCATCGCGCTGTTCGGCACGCGCGCGTCGATGGAGGCCCGGACGCGCTCGGTCGCCGATCAGGGATCGATCGCGACCGCGCCGCATGCCGACCCGCAGCTGTCGGCGATCGTCAGCGGCCCGGCGGCGGCGATGGCGGAGCGCGTCGGCCCCGCCGTCTTCGCCCGCCAGCAGCGCGCCCTGCTCGCCCGTCCCGACATCGCCGAGGCGATCGCGGCGATCCGCGTGCCGACGCTGGTCGCGGTCGGCGATCGCGACCGCATCTGCACGCCCGACGATGCGCTGGCGTTGGCGAAGCTGATCCCGCACGCGCATTTCCACATGCTGCGGTCCTGCGGGCATCTGTCGCCGATGGAGCGGCCGGGCGAGGTGACGCAATTGCTGCGCGACTGGCTGCGCGGCTAGCGGCGTCATAACCGCTTGCGCGCCGGGGGGCGGGGCATCCAGAAGGGTGTCCGTTCCCCGAAAGGACCTGCGCATGCTGTCGTCGCTGTTGCCCGCCCTGTTGCTCGCCGCCGCACCGGCTCCCGCCGCCTGTCCGTGGCAGGCGAGCTGGGGAACGTCGGTGATGCAGCCGGGGGCCGATTCGACCCTGCCTGCCGGCCGGCTCGCCGATGCGACGTTGCGGCAGGTGATGCGGGTCAGCGTCGGCGGCGACAGCGTGCGGGTGCGGCTGTCCAATGCCTTCGGCCGCGCGCCGCTGCGCATCGACGGTGCCGCGATCGGCCGGGTCGCGGCGAACACCGCCGCGACACTGGCGCCGGGCAGCAGCCGCGCGCTGACCTTCGCCGGGCGCGCCGACGTGCTGATCCCCGCGGGCGCCGACTGGTGGAGCGATCCGGTCTCGCTGCCGGTCGCCGCCTTCGCCGATCTGGCGGTCAGCCTGCATCTGCCCGCGGATCCCGAGGGGCAGACCGGCCATCCCGGATCGCGCGCCACGTCCTATCTGGCGAAGGGCGCGCATGTCGCCGACACCGCGCTGCCGGGCGCGGACACGACGCCGCACTGGTACTTCGTCGGCGGGATCGAAGTGCGCCGCTGCGGCAGCGCGCGCGGGATCGTCGCGTTCGGCGATTCGATCACCGACGGCCATGGCGTGGCGATCGATTCGAACGGGCGCTGGACCGACGTGCTCGCGCGCCGGCTGGGCGGCCGTCGGGCGGTGGTCAACCAGGGGATCAGCGGCAACCGCATCCTGCGCGACGGCACCGGGCCGAACGCGCTCGCCCGCTTCGAACGCGACGTGCTGTCGCAGGCGGGCGTCGGCCATGTCGTGCTGCTGGAGGGGATCAACGACGTCGGCGTGCTGCAGCGCGACGCCCCGGCGGGCGTCGGCGAACAGGATGCGCTGATCGCGCAGGTGACGGCGGGCTATGCGCAGATGGTCGCGCGGGCGCACCAGCGCGGGATCCGGGTCTATGGCGGTACGATCCTGCCGTTCATGGCGAACCGCTATTACCATCCCGACGCGGCGTCGGAGCGGATGCGCCAGGCGATCAACGCCTGGATCCGCACCCCCGGCCATTTCGATGCGGTGATCGATTTCGACGCGGCGCTGCGCGATCCGGCCCGCCCCGCCTATCTCGCCCCCGCCTATGACAGCGGCGACGGCCTGCACCCCGGCGCCGCCGGCTATCGCGCTATGGCGGACGCGGTGCCGGTGACGCTGTTCCGCTAGCGTCGACCGGCACCGCCGTCCGGATCGGTCAGACGAAGCGGTTGACGAGATTCTCCAGCCGCTCCTGCCGGCCCGAACGCGGCTTCGGATCGATCGCGCGTGCGACGGCGAGGTCGGCGATGCCGACGAGGTCGAGGCCGGCGATCGCGCTGCCGAAGTCGCCGGTCCAGCCGGCATAGCGTTCGGTCCGGGCCGCATCGAGCCGCCCGTCCTCGATCAGCGCGGCGGCGTTGAGCAGCCCCTTCGCCACCACGTCGATGCCGCCGATATGGCCGTGGAACAGGTCCACCGCGTCGATCGACTGGCGGCGCACCTTGGCATCGAAGTTGAACCCGCCGGTGGTGAAGCCGCCCGCGCGCAGGATCTCCAGCATCGCCAGCGTCATCTCCTCGACCGAGTTCGGGAATTGGTCGGTATCCCAGCCGTTCTGCGGATCGCCGCGATTGGCGTCGATCGAGCCGAAGATGCCGAGCGCGCCCGCGGTCGCGATCTCGTGTTCGAACGTGTGGCCCGACAGCGTGGCGTGGTTCGCCTCGATGTTGACGCGCACCTCGTTCTCGAGGCCGTAGCGCTTGAGGAAGCCGTATACGGTCGCGGTGTCGAAGTCGTATTGATGCTTGGTCGGCTCGTGCGGCTTGGGTTCGATCAGGATCGTGCCGGTGAAGCCGATCCGGTGCTTGTGTTCGACCACGAGGCCGAGGAAGCGGCCGAGATTGTCGAGCTCGCGCTTCATGTCGGTGTTGAGCAGCGTCTCATAGCCCTCGCGGCCGCCCCACAGCACGTAGTTCTGGCCGCCGAGCCGGTGCGTCGCCTCCAGCGCGTCGCGGACCTGCATCGCGCCGAACGCGAACACCTCCGGATCGGGGTTGGTCGCGCCGCCGGCGGCGAAACGGGGGTGGCTGAACAGGTTGGCGGTGCCCCACAGCAATTGGCGGCCCGATGCCGCCTGCAACCGCTCGAGATGGTCGACCGCCTCGGCGAAGGAGCGGCGGTGTTCGGCGACATTGCCGGCATCCGCCATCACGTCGACGTCGTGGAAGCAATAATAAGGCACGTCGAGCTTCGCGAAGAAATCGAACGCGACCTCGCGCTTCTGCGCCGCGGCGGCGGCGTCGTTGGCACCGCGATGCCACGGCCGGTCGAAGGTGCCGCCGCCGAACACGTCGCTGCCCGGCCAGCAGAAGCTGTGCCAGAAACAGGCGGCGAAGCGCAGATGCTCGGCCATCGTCTTGCCGAGAACGACGCGGTCCTTGTCGTAGAAGCGATAGGCGAGGTCGTTGTCGCTGTCCGGCCCTTCGTAGCGGATCTGCGGAATGTCGGCGAAGAAGTCGGCCATCTAGAGGGTCCTTATGCGGGGATAGGCGTCGCGGAAGGCGGCGTATTTGGGGGCGAGGCGGTCGACGAGCGCCGGATCGGGGGCGATGACGTGGCTGACCGGCGGCGGCTGGCAGACGTCGGCAGGGGTGCCGCCGTCGACCGCGAGCTGCGCGAGCCGGGCGGCGCCGAGCGCGGGGCCGACCTCGCCGCCCTTCAGATAGACGAGCTCGACGTTCATCGCGGCGGCGAGCGTCTCGCCCCAATAGCGCGAGCGGGCGCCGCCACCGATCACCGACAGCCGCTCGACCGTCGTGCCGGCGTCGCGGACGACGCCGAGGCCGTCGGCGAGCGCGAAGCCGACCCCCTCCAGCACCGCCTGCGCGAGGGCGTCGGGGCCGCTGTCGTTGTCGAGGCGGAGGAAGGCGCCGCGCACCTGCGCATCGTTGTGCGGGGTGCGTTCGCCGGACAGATAGGGGAGGAAGAGTTCGGGGCCGGAGGCCGGGCCGGCGCGCTCGGCCCGCGCGAACAGGTCGGCGGCGCCGTCCGCGCCGGTGAGCCGCGCAACCCAGTCGATACAGGCGGCGGCGGAGAGATGGACCGCCATCTGGTGCCACATGTCCGGCACGCAATGACAGAAGGCGTGGACCGCGCCGGCGACATTGGGACGGAAGCCGTCGGTGGCGACGAAGATCACCCCCGACGTGCCGAGCGACAGCAGGGCATCGCCGTCGCGCACCGCGCCGACACCGGCCGCGCCCGCGGCATTGTCGCCGCCGCCGCCCGCGACGGGAACCGCGTCCATCCCCCAGTCGGCAGCGACGTCGGGGCGCAGGCGACCGGTCGCGGCGCTGCCCTCGACCAGCCGCGGCATCTGTTCCTCGGTTAGGCCGGTGGCGGCGAGCAGCGTGTCGCTCCACCGGCGTTCCGCGACGTCGAGCCACAGCGTGCCGGCGGAATCCGACACGTCCGACGCCATGTCGCCGGTCATCCGCAGCCGGACGTAATCCTTGGGCAGCAGCACGGTGGCGATGCGGTCGAACACCTCGGGTTCGTGATGGCGGACCCATTGCAGCTTGGGCGCGGTGAAGCCCGGCATGACGAGGTTGCCGCCGATCGCGTGGAAGGCCGGCGTCGCCGCCTCCAGCTCGGCGCATTCGGCGGCGGAGCGGCCGTCGTTCCACAGGATCGCAGGCCGCAGCGGCCGGTCGTCCGCACCGAGCAGCGTCGCGCCGTGCATCTGCCCGGCAAGGCCGATGCCGCGCACCTGCCGCCGGATCGCCGGGTCGATCGCCCGCACGGCGGCGGTGGTCGCATCCCACCAGGCGTCGGGGTCCTGTTCCGACCAGGACGGATGGGGGCGCTGTACGGTCAGCGCGGCGGTGCCCTGCCCGACGACCTGGCCGGCGGTGTCCAGCACCACCGCCTTCACGCCGGACGTGCCGATATCGATGCCGAGGAACATCAGGCGGCGAACGGATCGAGCGGGCGGATCGTGCCGTCCGGGTTGAACGTCAGTTCGGTGACCTTGGCCGAACGCAGGTGGTTCCGGTTCGACAGCTGGGTGTCGTGGTAGAACAGCCACCATTTGCCCTGGAAGGCGACGATCGAATGATGCGTCGTCCAGCCCTGCACCGGCGACAGGATATGGCCGGCGTAGCGGAACGGGCCATAGGGTGACGCGCCGATCGCATAGTTGAGGAAGTGGGTGTCACCGGTCGAATAGGTGAAATAATATCTGCCGCCGCGCTTGAACGTCCATGCCGCTTCGAAGAAGCGGCGGTCGTGGTCGCCGCCGAGGATCGGCTTGCCGGCCGCGTCGGTGATGACGACGGCGCGGGGGCGTTCGGCGAACTGCGTCATGTCCGCGCGCATCCGCGCGATCCGGGGGGCGAGGGCGGGGCGGTCGTCCCGCTTCAGGTCGGTGTCGCCACCGTCCGGGTCGTAGGTGCCGGTGGCCCAGCGCTGCAGCTGCCCGCCCCAGATGCCGCCGAAATACATGTAGCTCCGGCCGTCGTCGTCGGTGAACACCGCCGGGTCGATCGAATAGCTGCCGCGGATCGGTTGCGGCTCCGCCCGGAACGGGCCGGTCGTCGACCGCGAGGTGGCGACGCCGATGCGGAAGATGCCCTGTCTGTCGCGGGCGGGCATGTAGAGATAATAGGTGCCGTTCCGGTACGCCGCATCGGGCGCCCAGGTCTGCTTCGATGCCCAGGGAATCTGCTTCACGTCGATCGCGACCGGGTGGACGGTCACCGGGCCGCCGATCCGGTCCATGCTGAGAACGCGATAATCGTGCATCGCATATTGGCTGCCGAGGTCGTCGTCGGGGATGCCCGCATCGACGTCGTGGCTGGGATAGACGTAGAGCCTGCCGCCGAAGACGTGCGCCGAAGGATCGGCGGTGTAGATATCGGTGACCAGCGGCTGGGACCGGTAGCCGCGGCCATCAGGGCTACGCGGTGCCGTTCCGGCGGGCGAAGTCGTCCGGGCGAGGGCGGTGGTGGCGGCAAGTGCGGCGGTCGCCAGACACAGCGTCATACGAGGGGGCATGGCCCGTGATCCTTCCTGTCCGACGGCCTTCTGGCGAGACCTGCGCGACCGCCCACGCGGTCTAGATAGCGCTACCATATGGCGGCATCCCACGGCGCGCAAGGCATATGCGGCACGGGGGCGCTCTTGCTCCGCCTGCCGCTTGCGTCCATGCCTGTCCGGTTTCCTCTCCGGATTGGCCGACCCGCCGCATGCGCCCACCCACCGCCGCCCCGCCCCGTTCCTCCCGCCGCTCGGGGTCCGCGCCGACGATCAGCGACGTGGCGCGGCGTGCGGGCGTGTCGCCGATGACCGTGTCGCGCGTCATCAACGGCGAGACCAACGTCCGCCCGACGACGCGCGAGGCGGTGAATGCGGCGATCAGCGCGCTCAATTACGCACCCAATCCGGCGGCGCGCAGCCTGGCCGGGGCAGGGCCGGCGCGGATCGGCCTGCTCTACAGCAACCCCAGCGCCGGCTTCCTCAGCGAATTCCTGCTCGGCAGCCTCGACCAGGCGAGCCGCAGCGACGTGCAGATCGTCGTCGAGAAATGCGATCTGGGCGACCATGAGCTGGAGGTCGCGCAACATCTGGTCGACGGCGGCATCGACGGCATCATCCTGCCGCCGCCGCTGTGCGAGGCACCGGCGCTGCTCGCGCTGCTCGCCGCCGCGAACGTGCCGACGATCGCGGTGGCGACCGGCCTGCCCGCCGCGAGCCAGCTGGCGATCCGCATCGACGACCGCGAGGCGGCGGCGACGATGACGCGGCATATCATGGACCTGGGCCATCGCCGCATCGGCTTCATCAAGGGCAATCCCAACCTGTCCGCCAGCGACCAAAGGCTGGAGGGCTATCGCGAGGCGCTGACCGCCGCCGACATCCCGGTCGATCCGGCGTTGATCGTCGACGGATTGTTCACCTATCTCTCCGGCCTCGATGCCGCGGAGCAACTGCTCGAACAGGACGACCCGCCGACCGCGATCTTCTCGTCCAACGACGACATGGCGGCGGCGACGGTGGCGGTGGCGCATCGCCGCGGGCTGGACGTGCCGGGCGACCTGACGGTGTGCGGGTTCGACGACACGACGCTGTCGACCGCGATCTGGCCGGAACTGACCACGATCCACCAGCCGATCGCCGACATGGCGCGCGCCGCGGTCGAACTGCTCGTCGGCACGCTGCGCCGGCAGAAGGGCGGGGAGGGCATGCCGCAGCAGCAGGTGCTCGATTATACGCTGATCCGCCGCCAGTCGGACGCGCCGCCGCGGCGTCGTCCACGCGCCCGCTAAGCGCCGTCCCGTCCGCGCACGCCGCTTGACGCGGGGCCGGATGGTGATAGCGTTACCAGAATAAGGTGCGGTCCATCGCCGGCGAACAGGCTCGCCCGCGGTTCGACACGCGCCGGCCGGCGGCCGCCGGCGGAGGAGAGACGATGACGGACAGCGCGCGCGCGGCGGGGGGCACCGCCACCAATCACGGCTTCATCGCGGCGATCGTCGCGGTCGCCACGATCGGCGGTTTCATGTTCGGCTATGATTCGGGGGTCATCAACGGCACCCAGAAGGGGCTGGAGGCGGCGTTCGACCTCGGCCGGCTCGGCATCGGCGTCAACGTCGGCGCGATCCTGGTAGGTTCGGCGATCGGCGCGTTCGGGGCGGGGCGGCTGGCCGATGCGATCGGGCGACGCAACGTGATGATGATCGCCGCTTTCCTGTTCCTCGTCAGCGCGATGCTGGCGGGCGCCGCCAACGGATCGGTCGTCTTCATCATCGCGCGCATCATCGGCGGCCTCGGCGTCGGCGCGGCGAGCGTGATCTCGCCCGTCTATATCTCCGAAGTCACCCCCGCCTCGATCCGCGGCCGGCTGTCGAGCGTGCAGCAGGTGATGATCATCACCGGCCTGACCGGCGCCTTCGTCGCGAATTTCGCGCTCGCGCGCTACGCCGGCGGATCGACGGCGGACTTCTGGCTCGGCTTTCCGGCGTGGCGCTGGATGTTCTGGCTGCAGGCGATCCCGGCGGCGATCTATCTCGTCGCGCTGCTGGTGATCCCCGAAAGCCCGCGCTTCCTCGTCGCCAAGGGGCGCGATGCCGAGGCGCATGTCGTGCTCACCCGCCTGTTCGGCAGCGCCGAGGCGGATCGCAAGGTCGGCGAGATCCGCCGCAGCCTCGCCGCGGACCACCACAAGCCGAGGCTGTCCGACCTGCGCGACAAGACGACGGGCAAGATCCGCCCGATCCTGTGGGCGGGCATCGGCCTTGCCGTGTTCCAGCAGTTCGTCGGCATCAACGTCGTCTTCTATTATGGCGCGGTGCTGTGGGAGGCGGTCGGCTTCACCGAAGACAATGCGTTGCAGATCAACATCCTGTCGGGCGTGCTGTCGATCGCGGCGTGCCTGTTCACGATCCTGACGGTCGACCGGATCGGCCGCAAGCCGCTGCTGCTGGTCGGATCGGCGGGCATGGCGGTGACGCTGGCGGTGGTCGCCTATGCCTTTTCCACCGCGGTCACCGATGCGGCGGGCGCGGTGTCGCTGCCCGGCAACAACGGCATCCTCGCGCTGGTCGCGGCCAATCTGTACGTCATCTTCTTCAACGCCAGCTGGGGCCCGGTGATGTGGGTGATGCTGGGCGAAATGTTCCCCAACCAGATCCGCGGATCGGGGCTGGCGGTGTCGGGCTTCGCGCAGTGGATCGCCAATGCCGCGATCTCGGTCAGCTTCCCGGCGCTGGCGGTGTCGCCGGGGCTGTCGGCGACCTATTTCGGCTATGCCTTCTTCGCGGCGGTGTCGTTCTTCTTCGTGCGGGCGATGGTCAACGAAACCCGCGGGCGCGAGCTGGAGGATATGGCGGGTTAGATCGGATCGACGGTCCGGTTCGGGCGAAGACGAGCGGGTTCGCGCGGAGGCGCAGAGGACACGGGGGTGCTGTCCTCGCCTCATCCGCGGCCCTCCCATTACGCCGTCGTGATGACAGGGCCACGCTTTCCCACTTGGGACACCTCCGCGCCCTCTGCGCCTTTGCGCGAACAGCGTGTGTGCTTCAGCGGTGACCGGCGAAGCGCTTCAGGCGCCGGCGTGCCTCATCCCTCGGTGCCGATGATGTCGCGGATGCGGGTCGCCAGTGCGTCGATGGCGAAGGGCTTGGTTATCATCGCCATGCCCGGATCGAGGAAGCCGTTGGCGACCGCCGCATTTTCCGCATAGCCGGTCATGAACAGCACCTTCAGCCCCGGCCGGTGCTGGCGCGCGGCATCGGCGAGCTGGCGGCCGTTCAGCCCGGGCAGGCCGACGTCGGTGACGAGCAGGTCGATGTGCAGCGACGATTGCAGCAGCTGGAGCCCGGAGGGGCCGTCGCTCGCCTCGATCGCGCGATAGCCGAGCTCCTGCAGCAGTTCGACGACGAGGTCGCGCACCGCGGTTTCGTCCTCGACGACGAGCACCACCTCGCCATGTTCGGCGCGATGCTCCTCCGTCAGGCCGGCGGCATCGGCTTCGTCCTGATCGGCGGCGCCGTGATGACGCGGCAGGTAGAGCTTGATCGTGCTGCCCTGGCCAAGCTCGGAATAGATGCGCGCATAGCCTTCCGACTGGCGCGCGAAGCCGTAGATCATCGACAGGCCGAGCCCGGTCCCCTGACCGATCGGCTTGGTGGTGAAGAAGGGTTCGAACGCCTTTTCGATCGTCTCGCGGGTCATGCCCGTGCCGGTGTCGGTGACGCAGATGCAGACGTACTGGCCGGGGCGGACGTCGCGCTGGCGGGCGGCATAGGCGCCGTCGAGATGCGCGTTGCAGGTCTCGATCGTCAGGATGCCGCCCGTCGGCATCGCGTCGCGATGCCGACGG
>Ga0209630_10002391_pt1 | contig 18203 bp, 11 predicted proteins | sample COG_01_FD_184745 | JGI IMG/M metagenome (GOLD analysis project Ga0209630, IMG submission 184745) | Pelagic Microbial community sample from North Sea - COGITO 998_met_01 (SPAdes) (version 2) | ecosystem: Environmental > Aquatic > Marine > Neritic zone/Coastal water | place: Helgoland, sampling... | reverse complement strand
ATATTTTCCCCGTTTGCATGTACTTTAGCCCGGAATCAACAAGGACCCGCTTGAGCTGCTCCGCGCGTCTGTACAAAGAGCTCTGCAAGTGGCGCTCGTCGTGCATCAGCCTCGATGGCGAGGGTTGCGGCTTTAAAGCGAAGAGCCGACCGCGAAAGTTCCTCGGCGCTCGAGCGATGAACACGCTGTTCCACCGAAGCTTCGAGTACTCACCGAGGGCATCGTTCCCGGGCCACATCGCGCTTCGAAATGAAAAGGTAAGCTGATCCGAATCCATGATTCGATCGGGAGCGAGCTCTTCGACGTTTAACGCGACCTCGTCGATTCCCGCCGTGAGGAAGGCCTCAGAGACCCTTTCAAACGTCAGCTCGTCTTTCGTCGAGACGAGGACTATAGGTTTCGAGAACACCGGACATCGTTCGCCCATGAACAGCTCTGCATCGCACGCATGATTCCACGTCGAGTTCCTCAGCGTGAGCATGTTGACGCGGTTATTACCGGCGGTCGCGGACACGACCCGACCTCTTCGTCGCCAAACGTACGTGCTCGCCGAGAAGTACCTAGACGGCGGGGGAGCGCAGAACGTCATCACGAGCGCGTCCGAGGGGCCGAGGCGAAAGACGGGCGAGATGCCGCCCGAGAACGATGGACGCGCGTAGATCATCGCCGGGTTCCCGATGCCGTTCCAATTGGTCCCCGTCTCCTCTAGCGCCGCGAGTTCAGCGTCGTGGTCGTGCGTAAAGTGAAAAACGCCTTCGTCCCGTCGCCATCCGTCACCGCCTAGTATATCGAACGCTTCGTCCGAGAGCGCGCGCGCCGCCGCCGTCGGATCGCCGTCAGCGCTGTCGCACGAGAACGCCACGGCCGTTCGAGGCGCGATGAACGCCGCGGAGAAAGCGACCGCGGCGAGGAATAGCGAGAACATAGAGGTCGTTTTTCGCGTTCGTCGTTCGCGCGCGTCCCTCAGTCGGTTGTGGCGACGCGCGAGCGAGCCGGGGACGAGTCTTCGCCCACGCTGACGTACAGTACATGTGGACGCGTCGGTCGTCCGCTACGTCGCGTCGAAAGAGTGATCGCGCGCCGCGCCCACTCCGTCCTCGTGGCGTCGAAACTGGCCGAAAGCACTTCACGCGTCCGCTCGTTTTCGGTTGGGTCGAGTGCCGTTTTCGTCCCGTCCGAGCGTTTCCGTCCTAAACCGTCGAGCGAGCGAGCGGCGCCGTAGTCCGCGTGCGCGTGAAGAGTGCGGCGCACGCATCCATCGAAGTTCACGCACACGCCAGTACTGCCGCGACACGTAAGGCGTCGAGATGACCATCTTACAGGTCACCCTTCAGCCGTTCGGCATCTTGAACGCGCTTCGAAACCGCTTCGTCATTCCGTTCGCCATTTCGTTCTTGCAGCGCATCGCGCTCTTCAACCCGAAGGAATCGTTCACGTATAAAACTGTCGGTGGGTTACAACGCGCTGCTTTCCCTCTAACAGAACGTCGAAACCCGCGCGCGCGCCGATGACTGTCGAGCGTCCGACTCGGCGACGTTCGACGTTCCTCCCGGAACTCGCTTCTCGAACCGACGTCTAAATCCGCCTCCTCGTCCTCTCGGCGCAGATTGGCTGACCGTCATACTCGCGACGTTGACGATGATGATAAGCGTGATTTTTTACGTCATGCTCGAGACAGACACGTACGGAAAGCTCCGTAAGGTGTTCGATTCGCGCCCGTGGAGGAACGGGGAGAACGTGTATCTCGCCTCGGACGCGTCCGCGGTGGACGCGCCAGAGGCGAACCGCGAGTGCCCGTTTTCAGACAAGACCGCGAAGGGGAGCTGTCCCATCTGCTGCACGTGCACGTCTAAGGATGGCTATCACCATGGCGACCCTGCGAGGATGCACAACAACTTCGGCGTCGCGATGATCGAGTACGAATTAGCGCGCAAGGCTCTTGAACGCGAAGACAGCCTCGTTTTGGGTCGCATCCAACTTGACACGCTCGTGAACTACCGCGGCAACTACCTTTTCGGAACTCTGAGCCCTTCATGCAAGGGCTGCTACATGAAAACGTGGTGCTGGAACGTTGGGTATCGCATGACCTGGCAGTCCACTATCGTAGCTTTCAACGCGATGTTGTGCTCGCTCATCTTCCAGTCCGACATCAACCTGTTTTATGCAGATCTGAAGAACATCCTCCTGTGCATTTCCTGCTTCTTCTCCGTGTCGACCCTCGTCATGCAGCTCGCACTTCTCGCAACCGCGGTTGTCTTCATCAACGAACATTCGTTCATGGACAAGTCCGCGATACCGAGGTGGCTGCAAGGGAGGAAAAACTCCGCTCTCATGAAAGTCATCGAATACTTCGCAGATCCGTGTGCTAAATACGGCGTCCCGACGACGAAGAAATATTGGAGCTGGGTGTCCAGGCCGCCGAGGAAGAAGTGGCGACGCGAGTAAGTTGTTACCTCCACGCGTCGCTGATATTCGTAAGATGACTAGTTCTACGTTTCTAATCTATATAAATCTGTCGGCGTGCCTCATATCCTCAGACGAGTCCAACGAATTTGTTTTCACCGCTGTTCCGAAGTGTGGCGAACCGACCCGCGAGTTCGTCCCTGAGCTCAGCTTCAAGGGTTTTTTCCCGCTCGTTGACCGCCTCCGCGAGCTCTTTTTGAAGCTCGTTCACAGTGGCGTCGTACAGATCCGTGACGGCGCTGACTTTATCCCCCAGCTGCGTCAGCATGCTTTCGAGCTCGGCTATGCGCGACTTGATTTCCCGCTTAAACGAACCAGCGACCTTCAGCTTGGCGTTCTTCTCCTCGCTCAGCGCCAACACGACACCATCGAATTCATCCTGCAGTTCTGACTTGAAGTTCTCGAGCTCCCTCCTCGCCGCTTTCCGAATCCGCACCTCTTCGTGCTTCTTCGCGACCATTACCTGTTCCTCACGGAGCAGTGCCAACTTTTCCTCCAGGTGCCTCGCCTGATCTTCTAGTCTGCGTTCCTCGTCCTCGGCCTCATCCACGGTACCGACGCCACGCGATGCCTCGTTTCCGTCTGCTCCGAACTCATCGATACCTTCCCAGTGCCCTTTCTCCGCGGGTGACCTGCTGCTCTCGCATTTCTCGCTCCCTTTGCGCGTTCGAGAAGCCGTCTTCCCCTTTCTCGAGTTGTTGTGCGCGCCTCCCCCGCGCGCAACTTGACCTTGGTCCCGCGCATGGTCGCCCCCGTCGCCTCTTCGCCGATGCATCTTCACTCGAGCGGCATCCAGCTTTTCATTAGACGGTGCGAGGCCGTCGTCGTCATCGGACGCCCACAGATGCTCGTCCTCCATGCGCGGCGCGTTCTGTTCAAAACTGACCGGACGATGCATCTCACAAATCACTTCCTCAGCACGAGACAGGATGGGAAAGCGCCGTGGTGGTCGCGGAGGGGACTCGGGGTACGAGGACCAATATGGCGGCGGCTGGTCCGGCGGCGGGAGAGACCACGACAGCAACATTGGAGGGAAGAGCGGAGGAGGCGGCGGCGGTGGAGGAGGGGGCGGCACAGGTGGCGGAAGTGCGGGGGGCGGGAAGCCGGGATCAAATGTTCAGTACCAGCGGCAGCTGCCAAAGTTCCTGCAAGCCCACGCGCATCTGCTCAACCAGGAAGGGTTCCAGGAAGACGCGAAAAATGCGTGGGAAGACTACGCGCACTCCGACCAGCTCGCGAAGTACGGGGACGAGGACGACGTCGAAGGGAACGCGAGAAAAGGATTAGGCAGCGGGGCGGTGAACCACAAAGCATTGGGGTTGTCAAACGACGCGGAGGAGAAGGAACAGCTCGCGAAGGAGGAGAAAGGGAAAGGAAACCGAGCCTTCCAGGAAAAGCGCTTCGAAGACGCGATAAAACACTTCAACGTTTGCGTGAAGCTCGAGCCGCTGAACCACGTGTACTTCAGCAATCGGTCCGCGGCGTATGCGAAGCTGAAGCGATACGAAGAAGCGCTGAAAGATGGGCTCGCCGCCGTGAAGCTGAACGGGAGCTGGGTGAAAGGGTACACTCGCGTCGGGGCGGCGAACATGGGGCTAAACCGATTTACGGACGCGAGGGAGAGCTATGAGAAAGCGTTAGCCCTGGACGAAGATAACGAGCAGATTAAATCGAGCTTGAAGGAAGCGAAGAAAGCGGAGGAAAGCGCGCTCGCGGCGGGGAAGTTCACGTTTCAAAGCAAGAGGAAAGGGAGCGACGACGCGGATATTTCCACGGCGAAGAAGGTAAAAGTGAAGGGAAACACGAACGCGAAGTTGTTGTCATTTCAAGAGGAGGATTGAGCAACTGCACCAGCCCAGCGAAGACGTGTCAGTCTAAGTCCGCGATGGTGTTCGAAGACGACGGCTCGACAGATTTCGTCTCCGCCGCCGTGACTTGCTGTGTGTTTTGCCGTGCCGCTGCTTCCTCAGCCTCAAAACGCTTCCGCATCGCCTTGAGTTTAGCCGCCTGCTTCTTGCGCTTCTCCTCGCGCATCGCTTTCTGAAGCCGTGGAAGTTTGTACAAGTCCTCGAGATTCGAAATCACGGGAACGTCAGGGTTCTCGCGGATGGCTTTTTGTTCTGGAGTTTCTTCTTCCTCCGGTTCGCTCTCCCAACCGCCTTCATCACCGTCGAGGCGAATGTATTCCGTCATAGCGATGTCTTCCCACTGTCGGACTTTATCCGGCGGCGGTGCAATAGCGACGACATCGATGTCGACGTCGTCGACATGGGCCGTCTCCGGGGACTCGTTTGATCGAACCTGAAGCGAATACGGGCTCTGGCCGATGTGAACTCCAGAGGACTCGACGACGACGCGGTAGAAACCCTTCTTCGACGGGGTAAACGACATCTTATACCGCCCTTCTCCGGTATCACAGATATCAACTTCGGTGATTTCGTCGTCGTGAGACGTGATCGTGACGTTCAGCGGGAGGTGATCTCCGATATTCCCCTGCACCGCGTTCCCGTGTCGGTCGAAAGCTTCGACGTAGAAAAACGCCGTCTCGAGCGTCGTCGCGACGCGGTGACCTTCGCCTGAGATTTGACACCGTTTAGGGAAAGGGCGCGCGGGAAGGATCCGAACGGGATAAGGCGAGTCCGCGACATGCTCTTCGTCACCGATCAGGATCGAACACGTGTATGAACCTGCCGCGGTGGTGCGAAAGCTCACCGCGTATGTCCCGTCGTCGTTGTCTGTAATTTCCCCGAACGCGACTGCCTTCGTTTCGTCATTTTCAAAGCGCACGTAGAACTCGTCGCCGCCGTTCATTCGCTTGTTCTTCAGCTCATCGCGGGCTTCGATGCCGAAGACTGTGGCTTCTCCCGCGATGCCTCGGCTCAGTCCGGGTCCGAAAACCTTCGTGAACGCCGGGTCCGCGGTGCTTTGCAGCCAGCAGTCTTCTTCCCACTCGCCGCGATATTTCGAGCCGTCTGCGTACGTGCACACGCCGTAGCCGTGTCGCATATCGCGCACCCACTCGCCTTTGTACACGTCCTTGCACGCGAAGGCGCAATTTCCCTTCCCGTGCCGCTTACCGTCTTGCCAGTTCCCTTCGTAAACGGTTCCATCCGGGTACAGACGTTTCCCATTTCCGTCTTCCTTCCCTTCCTTCCACTCGCCGACGTATTTCCCTCCGCTCGCTGAAAAAACCATCGTCCCCGTTCCGTGTTTCATGTTCTGCTTCCATTCCCCGTCGTAAACTCCCTCGTTGCTCTTGTGCTTGCCTTTCCCGTGTTTCTCGTCGCTCTTCCACTCGCCGTCGTACGTTGCGCCGTCAGCGTACACGCATTTCCCGACGCCGTGTCGTTCGTCCTCCTTCCAGTCCCCAGTGTATTTGTACACGCCGGGTAAATGAAATGTCCCTTTCCCGTGTCGCGCGTCGTCTTTCCATTCCCCATCGTATTCCACGCCCTCGTCCCCGGACACGAGCTTGCCTTTGACGCGAGACCCGTTCAGAAACTTCCCCTGGAAGAAGGTGTTTCCGCCGCTGTACGTGTATCGCCCGTTTCCTTCGGCGACGTTGTCTACCCACTCGCCTTCGTACACGTCCCCGGTCGCGTAGCGAAACGTACCCCAGCCGTGCTTGAGGTCGGCTTTCCACTCTCCCGTGTACTTGCCTCCGTCGACGTAGACGCACACGCCGTGCCCATTCGCCTTGTCGTCGATCCACTCGCCGTCGTATGATAAGCCGCTGACGTACGTAAGCTTCCCCTTACCGTGACGCTTGTCGTCTTTCCAGGCGCCGTCGTAGTAATCGCCGTTCGAGCACTGGTGCATTCCCTTCCCGTGACGTATTCGATTGTCCACCGCCTCGCCCTTGTACACGTCCCCGTTCGTGTACTTTAGCGTGGTTTCCTCGACGGGCGACCAGTTCTCGGGCATAGCGGCGAGATCGAGGGCGTCGTCGGCGGGGACGTCGTCGTCGTCGTCGTCGCTGACGGCTTCTAACGTCACGTCGTTGTCGGCTCTTTTCTCCTCGGCGTTCGTCGCGGCTTTCAGAAGAAGCGACATGCGTTCCACCTCTCTTCGCAGGTCGTCCGTGGTAAGCGCCTCGATATCGGGCTCGTCGTCGCGGTCGTTCACCGCTTCGTCGTTGACGTCTTCCATGATGCGCATCGTGTCGGTGGTCGATCGTTTTGGGGCGGTGCTGCCGTCGTCTCGGGATGGAAGCGATGCGGCGTTTCGTCTCCCGAGAGAGAGGACTGGCTGACTGGCGACGCCGGCCGCGCCGACCCGGAAACGCCGATGCAGGCCCGCTTGGGTCGAAAAAAAGTCGCGAAATTCGGCGAGAAATCAAACGAGGCAGGTGCTGCTGCTGCACCTCGGGCGGAAAATTTTCCGTGGTGCGCTCACCCTCGTCCGTGACCTTCACACTACGCGACGCAGATGTGCGCGGCGGCGCATTGCATAGTCTGCGGTGCGACGAGCGCGAAGTACAAGTGCCCAACCTGTCGTTCGCCGTACTGCTCTGTGAGTTGCTGCCGCACGCACAAAGGTGAGAGCGCGCGCGGTCGCATTCTCCGGCTCCTCGATTGATTCCCGAACGTCGTCCTCGGCGTCGCGCCCAACTCATCTAAGTAACCACGATCTTCTCGCCCGCGCAGAAACACCGTGCTCGAAACCCGACACCACGGCACCCTCTACGGCGTCGCCGCGGAAAGATCAGCCCGTCACCGCTTCGGAACCCCGCCCGAAGCGGCCGTTCGAGGAAGAGGACGCGGAGGACGAAGACGGCGCTCGACTTCGAAGGAAGCACCTGATCTCCATCGCCACGAGCGACGAGATTCGATCCGCGCTCGGCGACGAGCGCGTCGTGAACACCGTCATCCGTATCGACGCGGCGATAAAGGCTGAGCAAGCGTTAGACGCGGCGTGTGAAGACCCTGACTTTAGAGAGTTCACGGAGAAGGTGCTCAACATCTTAGCTGCGGAGGACGAAACCGATTGACCTGAACGAGTAGCAGCCCATTGGCACTTCGCACGATGTTCAAGGCGTTCAAGGAAAAGACTGCGGAGCTCAAGGATAAGGCGAAACAACGGATGAGCATGGCGAACGAACAAGGACGGAGACTGAGGGAGAATGTCGAGGTCATGACTGGGGTGGACAAGGCTCGCGAACGTTTTGCGCAAGCGCGAAATCCAATCGGCGGCAGCAGCACAGCAGCGAGACTCGGCGGGTTTTCAGGCGCGGCGACCGCGGCGACGTCGCTGAGCAATGCATTTTCGAAGATTGGATCGAGTCCGTACAAATCCGCCGCGGCTGCGAAATCGCATCCGGACGCGGAAGCTGCTCGACTCGAACGCGTTGCGGAGGAAACCAAACCGCGAGATGCTGCCGCGGAGGGCGATGCGTCCGCCGCCGGCGACGCGGTACTCGCAGCTCTTGAGCCCGGATATTACCTTCCCGAGGAAGATTTCGACCCCGTGAGACACGTCCTTCAATCGATCGCAGCGAATAAAGGAGAGCTCACGACGGACGTGCTTCATATAGAAGAAGAGCAGCTGTCAAATGTTGTCGAGGTGGTGTCGTCAAAACTTTCAAAGGAGGTTCTCGATCACAAAACTGAATTCGTTCAGGGATGGAGCAATATCACAGAGCTGACAAGTAACCTCGAGCAAAGCTTCGTGATTGTGAAGAATGGACGACGGAACATCTCCTCCGCTAAAGACAGCGTCGCCGGTGCGCTTCGTGTTGCAGAGTCTCACACGCGCAAACGTTCTCTCCTGTCAACGCTTGACCTTCTCGTTCGTGTGAGGGAGTGCCAATCTTTGGAGGCTGAAATTCGAGCGAGCCTGGAGTCATGCTCTTATGTCGATGCCGTGTGTGAATATGCTGCCGCGATACGTACGTTGAAAACACTGGAAGGGCTGAACTGTGCTCAAACGTTAGGTCAAGATCTCCGTTCACTTCAGTGGGATTTAGTTCAAAGCATCGAAGGCGTGCTTTTTACGATCTGCGGCGATTTTCAACCTGTCCGCTACCTTCCTCTCTTCGAAGCGTATTTGCTCCTCGGATCTGAGGTGAAGCCTCTTGGTGATAAGGTTCAGGAATGTTTCTTACGCGCTGTGGAAAATCAAACCGAAGGAATGCTGAGGCTGCACTCGATGCAGCGAGGAGGACGAGCGGACAACGATGACGTAGTGGAGAGAAAATCCAGGATGGGATACAAGGAACTTTGTCAACAACTCTCGTCCACGCAGTTCTTTCCATGCTTCCAAAAGACCCTGGAGGTTCTTTTCGATTTGCTGTGTAGCCATCATAGGATGCTGCAGTGGCACGAGGCTGAAGCGCAAACTCTGAGAGCGAAACTCGCGGGCGCGTCATCGGATTCTTCTTCTGTTGGCGACGAAAATGCGAGGGCATCTGCTCGTGGTAAACAACAAGTGCAAGTCCGTGAAAAGATCGAATCTTGCCAAGCCGTCACCGCGGCACTGGTACGCAGTCGTCGTGCGATCGCTGACATGGCTGGGGCTCGCATCGCGGCTCTACTCCAAGCATCATCTGCTCCTTCTTCCGGTCACTTCCGCGCGGTCCTCGACTGGGCCCGGGCTTTCATAGAGGCAGCAGAGGCGTTCTCCGGCACGCAAGCGTCCACGTTGAGAGGACATTTAGAACGTGCTGGGGATCGTTATTTCGAATCCCTACACGCGCAACGTCTCGAAGCTTTGCGGCAGATGCTAGATAGCGAAGTGTGGGCACGGCTTCCAGACGCCGCGGCTGAGCAAGTCCGCGCGGATCTTAGAGCTGCTGCGGCGCGTGGAGGCGGGCGAATTGCGTCCGGAACGAGCACCGACACGAGTCGCCAATTAGCAGACGACACGTCAGGAGTCTCGATAGACGTGTCAGGGAGCGGGAGATTCGGCGTCGCAGCGTTCGGAGGCGTCGCGGAGGATGGAAGCGCGTTCGAATCACTAGTGCATAAGGGGAATCCGTTCACCGAGGGGGCGAACAGTAGTGTTTCTAGTAAAACTGGGGAGCAATCAACCTCATGCTCGAGCGAAGGACCTGCATCATCGGATGCCGGTACTAGTGCCGTGGTGAATATGCCGATTGACGTCGACGACGATGAAGAGGATATCGAGGTCAACGCCGCTTATATCGACGAGGGAGACGATGACGACGACGACACCATGGATCCAGAGGTGAGGAAAGCGCGTCGGGAAGCTCGCGCTGCTGCGGCTGCTGCCGAGGCTTCGGCCGCTGCTGGCGGAGAAGGCGAAGGGAAAGGACTCTCCGCGCGTAAGCCGACGCTCACTGCGTCTTCACTCTACTTGCTCCAGGGCATGGCAGAATATCTTCGGTTAATGCGAACGCTCACTCCGTCAGTGCCTGTGATCTTTCAGGGCCTCTGCGCACTCTTTGAGACAACGCTCGTGCGCATGTTTGCAGCGTTTGGGCGGTACGAAGCGCTGCAGTCAAATTCAGATCAGGTCACGCCTCGGCTTCGATCAACGCTCATCCGTTTAACTAGCGGTGACACGATCGCCGCTCTAATGCCCAGTAAAGGTCCGGGAATCGGCACCGAAGCGTGGAGCGTTCTTTCCTCTGGAAATCTTTACGGTTTGAAAGAACGCGTGATTGCCTTGGAGTCTCTCGCGTGCATCGCGGAAGAGTTCAAGCGTCTTAAACCAGGACTCACGCAGGCTCTTCCACCTAAAGAAGAACACAAGCTTGAACGTTTTTTTGGACAGACTATCTCGAGCGTGGAGGATCTTCGCGAACACGTGTACTGTCACGTTTCCGGTTTACTCCTGAACCTTTCGTGGGTTTCCGAGGCGGTTGGAGACAGTGACAAGTTGAGCGATAAACTCAAGATTGGTAAGTACGCGAAGAGGGAAGTGAGCACGGATCATAACAAGTGGGTTGATGATCTTTCCACGGAACTTACGCAGTTCGGCGCGAAGCTGGCCTGTGCTGAAGTTACCGCGGAAGCACTCACTATGCTCTGGAATTTTGCAATCGCGGAGACGTCATCCTCGATCGTCGCAGGTTTGGCGCGCGTGCGGAAGTGTTCGTCCGAAGGTCGAGCGGGCATGGCTTTGGATGTGCAGATGCTCTACAATAATGTTCGACATTTGGCGCCCTCGGGTTCCAGCCAAGATTTTCGACTCGTGGAGAATTACATCAAGGCTTTCTACACGCCAGATTCTGAACTCGTCTATTGGTGCCAAACGCACCCGGAGTATACGTCTCAACAGAAGGTTGCTTTGATCAATCAAATCGCTGGAGCGTTCGCGTGGACGCAGTCCAAGAAAACGGAATTACTCGCCGCGATGGGTTCGAACGAGTTATTGTAGCTAGCAGAGTTGTAGCTTTGTGAAAGAACGGAGCTATTTGGTCGTCGTAACAACACACCTCTCCCCCAAAATCATTATCCGAGGATGTCACCGCGGTTCTTGTCAATCCACGGAGCGAACGCGCCGCCGCGCAGAGCGGCTAGTCTTTGTTGTCTCGTGCGACGTCTTAGATCGTCGAGCTCTTGGCATTTGTCACGAGCCTTGGATTCTTTCCAGTCGATGCGCCTGTTCAACGAGTCCAGCTCTTCTCTCTTCCGAATTTCCTTCATCACCGGCGCGGGCAAATCTGCGAAGGAGGACAAACGGGTGAGCACGAAACGCGGTTGCACATCGAGCGGTTCACAAGGACACCAATTACATCATCGCACCTGAGTAGTCCTTCGTGGCGTCGTCCCATTTAATCTCACAGGACGACGTAAACAGCTTCCTCCATTCGGACTTCGAGTGGTCGCCGCCACCTGCAGCAAACAGCTCCAAGTTGGATTTTTGGACGTACAGTGAGATGATTCCATCGTCTCCGAAATCCCACGCGGATTCGTCCGGAACGACGCTGTGCTCGAAATTTCCCTGCAATTCACGAATAAATAACTCAAGAAATTTCCCAATGAACGCAGATTTTCACGGAACACGTACCTCGAGGTAAACGGCACCGGAACTAAAGTTTGAAACCTTCACGCTGTGAGACAAAATATCGACTTGTATGTCACTAGCTTTCGTCCCGGCCTCCACACAGAGAACGAGAATTCGAAGCTCTCCAGCACTTTGTTGCCAGCGGTGCGTCCCTTCTGATGGTTCGAACCAGACGTCTTCTTGAATTTCCGTGTTATTGTAAACCACGCGCGCCATACAGAAGGCGTGCTTTTCGATTCTTTCTATCGGTATCCCGTTCGCTCTCACCAACTTGTACGTTCTGCAAAATAATATCAAAATCACGATACACAGACAAAAAAACGAAATACAAAAAAATCATGCACCTGTAGGGAAGATCCATTTCCATGGTCGGGCGCGACGCTTCAACGACGGCTTTGGAATTAGACGTAAAGATACGTTCTTCGATTGATTCACCCATTTCGGCTGATACATCGATATCTTCGAAGCGAACGTCTTTTTCGACGACGTGGCCGACGCAGTAATTCAAAATATCATTATCATCATCGTCAACCGCGAAGACATCGCGATTCATTCGGTCGACGAAAAGCTGCTCGTTACGATGTCAACCCCAAAAAGATCAAGAATTTGTTTTTTGCACTCACCAAAGCTTTTTCTTTGTCTATTCCAAAGTGGACTCGAAATTCGACCTATTCAAAAGCAACAGAAAAGCATTAGGAAAAAGTTAAGCCACCGCGCATGAGACCAGGAGGCGAACCTTGAGACTACGGCCATTTTCTTTCTTAAGCATCGACACCTTCTCGATTAATACATCCCTTTTCGACATTTCCCAATTTTAAGGTCAGCGTTACAGAAATGTAAAGAACAAATCTCATTTACTGTCGCAAGCTCTGAAAATTCGATCTCAGGCCCTGCCGACTGCGTCGCAAGTTTTCGCTGCAAAGCTTGTCTTGCGACAGCGTTGAATCGAGAGATTTGTTCGCATTTGTAGAAGTAAACTCCCTGTGTTTGCTGTTTAAAAGTGTCCTCGAACGCATTTTGATGGGCGTTTAACATACCTGAACTGTAAATATACTGCCTTCTTTCGCGAATTCCTCCATTGCTTCCTGTTTTGACACACAGTCAGGATATTATCTTTTTAGTCGCGCGGCTTACATACCGACAGTCCTAGCTTCGCAATTACGCGCATATCGTTCGCTTCCGCTAAAACTTCTTCCGTTTCTTCGGTCTTTAAAGAGTTGCTCATGCTGTCGAAGGCCTTTTGATATTCGTCGTTTGTGTGGTCCTTGGAGAATGAAATGGCGACTTAAGCCTTCTGATGTTCACGGTTTTGTTTAGATTTTAAAATTAATACCAACTTTGCCGCGATTTTGAAGCAGGTCGCCGCCTTAACCAGATTTTTTTCTGTAAGTATGGCAGCGTTTGTCAGTAAGTTTCTTTACCTCAAGAGTTGGTTCATATTACCTTCGCCCTTTTTTGCCTGGAATCCGTGCCCCATCAATAACCACGCAAAGGGTTTCGGCAGGTACTTTTTGATCCCATATGGCATCGTTGTGTTAGGTTGTATGACGCGCGTCTGCTCAAGCACGTCCTTCACGTTCTCATTTTCTCCTCCGGAAGGAGAAGCGGTTTTTAGTGCTGCCTGCAGAAAAGACGCGCAGGATGCGCGTTGATTTATTGGTTTTAATCGCATCGATGATCAAAGGTGCTACCTGCGCGTCGGCTATCGTTTGCCTGAAGCAATTCGCTTCTTTGTGCATGCAAGCGCGCTGAGACACCGCAGAAAATTTTAGTTATTGTTTATATTTGATCGCGGTTTTAGGAAACTTGCCTGAAGATAGGCCATCGTTTCGCTCATAGGCTCGAAAAACCAACTCGTGACGTATGTGGCATAATTCGGTTCCTTTCTTTTATTCTCCTTTTGCCTGCGTCAATTTTTATTTGTCTCTGATTTTCTGGGTTTATTACTCGTCAAATTTCGCACCAGTCCTTCACGTGAAGAAACATCGCCTCTCGCTTTTCGATTTCCGTCGCGGTCTGTTCCTTCGGAGCCGAGATCCGCCCCTTTTTCTGTAGAAGTGGAAAGAGAAATATTTTCGTTCAACAGTTTTGGTTGTCGAAAAGAAGCACACAGTCTCTTCTCACCTCGTAGTCGTCCAGGATAAACAGCACTTGATCCGCGAGCTGCTGTCGGGTCATGAGTTTCGAGACTTCCTGAATACGAGTGTGATTATAGGGATCGCATGAAAAGCCCGCCGGGCGATCGATCTCCTTACCGTGACCGCAAGTCGGTACGTTTTGTGACTCGTCTCCTTGTCCGGCACGAGCTCGTACGAAATTCTGAACGCTTCTAAGGCCTCGACGTATTGCCGCAGTCCTTTCAGCGCAGAGGCTTTTCGCCACCACGCTTTGTCCCACTGAGGCTTCAACACACACGCCTTCTCCGCATCCGCTAGCGCTAACTCATATTTGCCAGCCTGCGTGCAATAAATAGATAGTACTACACGTCAGAACCTGTTGCGCCGCGCGAATGTTGCAGCCCGCGGGGCGATTGAGATATTTACCTTCAAGTAAGCCATCGACCTGTTGCTGTACACCGCGTGCGCATCTAGATATTTGGACGGCATCATGCTCACGCATTCTGTGTACCTGCGGATGCACGTCGGATGCGGTCAGTTGATACCCCGCCTTGCGCGCACGTCTTCTCCCTCATTTCATGCGCGGAGGAAAACAACACACACGGCCGCGGTGTCTCGACAGGACGACTCACTTGATGTACGCGTCCCGGGCGTTTTCCGCCTTTAACGCGGCGTCTCCTTGTTTCTTTATGTAATCAGCTTTCATGGCCCTGAGTGAGGATGGAACGGTCAGACGCTGCGGCGCGTGTGTGTTGGAAACGAAGATTCGCTTTCGCGCGACAGGTGACACGACATCATCAGAGGGGACTCTCGTCCACCGACCGAGCGGCCCGGTCCGTGCTTCGCGCGCTCACCTGAAATCGTCATCGCCCGATGTGAGCGTATCCGAAGACGTCATTATGATCGTCAACACGAGTGCGTGTCGACGTGTGCTGGCTGAAACCGCGCGCGCGGGGGGATGGCCGGTGCCGCGTCGACCGAAGACAGCTCGTGAGAAAAACGCCTTTTCGGCTTCTTTGCTTTGGGAGCCCAAACGTTTGATTGTTTTCGATTTCTTTTTGATTTTTTGCGACGGAAAAACCCGGCCAGCCGGTTTTTCGGTTTGAGTTTGGCCCGCGGCAGCAAACAGAGGCTTTCTATCTCTTCCTCGCGGTCGGCACGTCGGCACGCGTTTCTGTCACTCACGCCACCGCGAACGGGGTTCGGCAGCACGGAGGCGGTGCTCATCGCCACTGCGCATCCGCGCCGCTCCGTCGAAGATGGCAGCGAGTACCACCGAGGAATCCGTGGGAATAGAATGTTACGCGAACAAAGCGGAGGGGTTCAACGCCATCCTGAAGGAGCGGTTCACCGACTTCGTCGTGAACGAGATCGATCGCGGAGGAAACGTCGTGCATCTCACGTCGCTCGATCCGGTCGTGGACGACGAAATCGAGGAGGCTGAACGGCTGAAGAGGTCGAAACTGGGGGCCGCTCCCCCTCAAGGGATCGAGCTCGCGGCCGCGGCGAGCGAACCAGAGCCCGAGGCGACGGGCGAGGATACCGGGACGGACGAGAGGAAAGCGTCAGCAGAGGCGGCGGCGGCGAAGAAAAATGACGATGTGGCGCCACCGACCGACGCGGGACCCACCGTCGAGGAGCTCACGCGAAGAAACTTCGCCATCGCGGAATTCGCGAAGATCGCGGGGGAAACCGACGCCGAACGATTGAGAGCGTTCGTAGAGACGCCCGGAGTCCTGACGCCGTCTTCCTCTTCCAGTGGCGCCCCTGCTCCGAGGCCTCTGGTCTTGTCCACGAGCAACGACAAGGACTACCGCGCGAGTTTGCACGCGTTCTTCGGAATTCATTTCCCCCAGCTCTCCACGGACACCATCGAGCCACCGGGTGAAGGCGAAGGGACTGGCCCCGTCAGGCCGGGATCTAACAAACCTCTGATGTGCGTGAGGGTACGACCTGTGAAGCAAAAGGGCAACGGCAGAGGCGGCGGAGGCCAGAAGCGAAGTCGTGAAGACGGGGCATGGGGTGGTCATCAACGTTGGCCTTCCGATCAGCCGCACTACCTCGAATTCGTTCTTTGCAAAGAGAACAAAGATACGGGGGATGCCATCGGCGTTCTATCGAGGATCCTCCACGTCAAGCCGAGGCAATTTGGATTCGCCGGCACGAAGGACCGCAGAGGCGTCACAAGTCAACTCGTGACCGTGCACAAAGTACGCGCGAAGCGCCTTGCGAAGCTCACGCTCCACGGAATGAAATTAGGAAACTTTCGATACGTCGACCGTAGCCTTGGTCTCGGTGATTTGAAAGGCAACCTATTCACGTTGACGCTACGCGGCCTTGAACGCGGTTCCAAAGAAACGGTGATGAAGGCGGTGAACGCGTTGAAGTCAAGCGGATTCGTCAATTATTTTGGATTACAGCGGTTTGGGACGCACAAGATACCGACGCACGCGATCGGCTCCGCGCTTCTCCGCGGTTCCTGGTCCGAAGTTGTGGATTTAATCATGCAACCGCGAGATGCGGATAAGGACGACGTCGCGGAGGCACGAAAAGTTTACAAGGAAACGCGCGACGCGGCGGCGGCGCTGAAGTTGATGCCTCGCTTCTGCCTTGCCGAGAGAGGACTTTTGGAGGGTCTGGTCAAGTGCAAAGGGGACATCATAGGAGCGATAAACGCTATTCCACGCCCAACTCGGATGATGTACGTCCACGCGTACCAGAGCTACATGTTCAACCGCGCGGCGAGCGAGCGCGTGAGGCTGCATGGCGCCGATCGCGCTGTCGAGGGGGATTTGATATTTGACGACAGAGGGGATATCTATCAAAGCGACGACGAGGACAACAACGACGTGATGTTCGCGAACGTGCGAGAGGTCACAGCCGAGGAAGCCGCGCGCGGAACGTACAAAATCACCGACGTGCTGCTTCCACTTCCCGGGTTTAAGGTGATATATCCTGAACGCGTGAAGGTGTTGTACGAAGACATTTGCAAGGCGGAAGGCGTGCTGCTCGAGGGGTGCGCGCACCCGATCAAGGAGTATTCCTTCGGATTCCTGACCGGCGCATACAGACGGCTGCTCGTGAAACCGGACAAACTGGAATTTGAGTTCCAAAGTTACTCGGATCCGAAAGCTGATCTCACTGAGACGGACATGTCTCGGATCCTACGCGTGCCGAACATCGTCTCTGCGGACGGAGAGGAGAAAGACGAAAAGTTCCTCGCCCTCCGCTTGAGTCTCGCGTTGCCTACGTCTTCGTACGCCACGATGGCTCTCCGCGAGCTCATGAAACTGAGTACTAGTAAGCAAACACACAGAGACGCCACGCTGTCCCGTCTCGAGAACGCGACGTGAGGAGCACAGCGTCGAGACTTCTTAGACTAGCAATTTACGAGTACACATTGAGTTGAAATCATATCTGATTTTGTTGTATCTCCCCCGTCATACTCAACCGCGCGTGTGCGTGCGGCGTTGCGATGACAGCGGTTGCTGTCGCGCGATAATCCACAAGCGGATCTCTTTTGATCGCCGAACCGTCGGGATCCGTCACCATGTCTGCAGTCCGTGCGATACCGACGGCGTGCCACGCGAAACCTCGGACTCCGAATCCTCGGGCTCCGGCGCGTCATACGCGAGCCCCGGTTTCGCGCGCGTGCGCGTCGTCATCGTTACGTGAAGGCGTCGTAGCGATAGACGAACTACACGCGCAGCTGCCTTTCGACAGGGATACGTGGAAGATGTTCATGTCCGAGTACTGGCAGAAGCGGCCTTGTGTGATTCGCGGGGCCGTAAATTCAACAATCCCGGAAATCGACGCGGACGAGCTCTCTGGACTCGCGTGCGAGAACGTCTTCCAGCCTCGCATCATTAGGAAAGGCGAAGGACGTTCAGACTGGGCGTTAGAAATGGGGCCGTTCTCTGAAGACGAGCTTCGCGCTCTTCCTACCGCCGGGTCGTGGTGTTTGATCATGAACGATTTAGAGAAACACATTCGCGAGGTGAAGGGGCTTCTGGCCTTGTTCGACCACTTCCCGCGCTGGCGTGTCGCGGACGTTCAGGCGAGTCTATCTGCTGATGGCGGAAGCGTAGGACCACATTCAGATCAGTTCGATGTGTTTCTTATTCAAGCCGAGGGAAACAAGGCGTGGTCGATATCGGATAGTGCCGAGTACGCGCCTGATAACGAGAGTGCGTTTTACCAGGATATCGACGTGAGGGTGTTGAAGGACTTCCGACCCACGTCTAGTAGCTTGCTCGAACGAGGTGACATGCTGTACTTGCCTCCCAAAGTCGCTCACCACGGCGTCGCAAAGGGCTGCGACACCGTGTGCGTGACCTACAGCGTCGGGTTCCTCGCGCCTACGCACGACGAGTTAGTCTCGTCCTTTGCCCAAGCCTCTGTGAACGAACGCGCCGCTGTGGAGCGTTGGAGTGATCCGTGGCTTGAACCACAATGCGATGTCGGAAAGATCTCCGCGGCGGCGGTAACACACGCGACGGAAATCATTCGAAATGCGATGCCGAAGAACGAGACGGACGTCGCGAGATGGTTCGGTTGTCACGTCACCGGAAGCGGGGGCGTCGACGACGCGTTCTTCGCCCCTGTCGACGACGTCACTGCTGACGAGTTGATCGCGGAGTGGACCGAGACCGG
>Ga0209630_10002390_pt1 | contig 18207 bp, 13 predicted proteins | sample COG_01_FD_184745 | JGI IMG/M metagenome (GOLD analysis project Ga0209630, IMG submission 184745) | Pelagic Microbial community sample from North Sea - COGITO 998_met_01 (SPAdes) (version 2) | ecosystem: Environmental > Aquatic > Marine > Neritic zone/Coastal water | place: Helgoland, sampling... | reverse complement strand
CCAAGATTTAGATTCAATTGTTGATGAACTTCAAGCAAAGTTTGACGAAATCAAAGGCGGCGACGAAGATGCTGGTGATGAAATGGGTGACGATGACAAAGAAGAAATGTTTTCACCAGAATCATCTGATCCAGAAGGCGACGCTGAATTAGCAACAATGCGTGAGTATGTTGAAAAAGTAGCAGGCGGACACGGTGCAGAAACAAAAGGCAGCGCAGAAGCAGCAGACAACAAAAAATCAACTGTTGACAATATGAAAAATGATATGGGCGGAACTACTGCTAACATCGCAAAAGGCGGCGAGTCGTCAGGTACAAATGACGGTGGATTAGCAGATATTAACGCTAAAGAAGAAAATGCTGGCAACGTTAACGTTCCAGGCGCTAAAGGTGCAACTAAGATGTCCCCTGAAAAAGGACACGGTGCAGAGAAGAAAGGCGCTGGCGAAAACGCTGATAACAAGCAATCAATTTTCCGTGGCCGTAGATAATAGAGGGTATATAGGTTGAAAACTACACTAGCAGAACATCTGAGCTTCGATCAGGCTAAAATCGTAATTGAGCGTGATGAAGGCGAGGGTAAAACATTACATTTAAGTGGCATCTGTATTCAGGGTGACATTCGTAATGCTAACCAGCGTGTTTATTCTTCGCAAGAAATTGATAGGGCTGTCAAAACGCTCAACGAACAGATTTCTGGGGGGTATTCAGTGCTTGGTGAAGTAGATCATCCTCAAGATTTAAGAATAAACCTCGACCGTGTGTCTCATATGATCACAAAAATGTGGATGGACGGTCCTAACGGTTACGGAAAACTTAAAATGCTACCAACACCAATGGGACAGTTAGTGTCCACGATGTTGGATAGCGGAGTTAAACTTGGAGTTAGCTCTAGAGGTTCAGGAGAAGTAGACGGAGGCGGAAACGTTAATGGTTTTGAAATCATTACTGTTGATGTCGTTGCACAACCAAGTGCACCAGGTGCTTATCCTACACCAGTTTATGAACACCTAATGAATGAAAAAGGTGGTTTCCAGGCGTTTAAATTAGCACAAGAAGTACAAGGCGACCAACAGGCACAGAAATACATTGCAGAGTCCTTGAAAAGAATAATTTCAGGGTTAAATCAATAGGAGAATCACAGATGTTAGATTTTGTAAAACAATTGTTTGAAAACAATGTGATTTCCGAAGAAGTCAAGTCGGAAATTGAAACCGCTTGGGAAACCGCAGTTCAAGAAAACCGTGACACAGTCGCAACTGGTTTACGTGAAGAATTTGCACAGAAGTACGAACACGATAAAGCTCAAATGGCAGAAGCAGTTGAGAAGATGCTTTCAGACAGAATTACTGCTGAATTATCTGAATTTGCTGAAGACCGCCAGGGACTTATCGAGGCTAGAGCCAAATACGCTAAGAAAATTAAAGATGATTCTAAAGCAATGGAATCATTTGTTCTTAACAATTTGAAAAAGGAACTAGACGAACTTCGTGAAGATCGTAAGTCAGCAGCAGGCAATGTTGCTAAATTAGAATCTTTTATCGTGGATGCATTAGCGAAAGAAATCGCAGAATTCCACTCTGATAAAAAAGATCTTGCTGAAACCAAAGTTAAATTGGTACGTGATAGCAAGGTTAAATTCGAAGCAATCAAGAAAGACTTTATTAACAGAGCTTCAACAGTAGTTGAAACAACTGTACGTAAAGGCTTGAAAGCAGAGATGGGTCAGTTAAAAGAAGATATTGAAGCAGCTCGCAGAAATGACTTTGGTCGCAGAATTTTTGAAAGTTTCGCAAGTGAGTATGCAGCAAGTCATCTAAATGAAAAATCTGAAACAGCAAAATTAATGAAAGTAGTTAATACTAAAATTATGGCTGTTAAAGAAGCCGAAGCGAAAGCAGAGGAAGTTCAGAAGTTGGCAGAAAGCAAAGACGCAGAAATTGCTCGTATGAAAGATGCTGCTCAACGTAAAGAAGTGATGAATGAACTTTTATCACCGCTTAACAGAGAAAAAGCAGAAGTAATGAGTGAACTTTTAGAATCTGTCCAAACAGATAAACTACACACTACATTCAACAAGTATGTATCAGCCGTAATGGAAGGTAGTACCCCGAAGAAAGTAGCGTTGAACGAGGCGAAGGAAGTAACAGGCGATAAAGAAACACAGGCACACATCAACGGTCAAGAGAATAAGACCGCTGAGATATTTGACATCCGCAGACTTGCGGGACTTAAAATTTAAGGAGATAAACAAAATGTCACAATTATTAGAGTCACGCTGGTCGGAAACCAAAGGCGCACTTTTAGAAGGGCTCCAAGGTAACAAGCGTTCTGTAATGGAGGCAACTCTCGAGAATACCCGTAAGTATTTGTCGGAGTCGGCTACAGCAGGCGCAACTTCCGCTGGCAACGTTGCAACACTAAATCGTGTGATCCTACCAGTGATCAGACGTGTAATGCCAACAGTCATAGCAAATGAACTTGTTGGAGTACAACCAATGACTGGACCAGTTGGCCAAATCCACACATTACGTGTAAGATATGCTGACGATTTTTCATCTAGCTCAGGCACAGGTGCCACAGCAGGTGAAGAGGCACTAAGCCCATTCAAGATTGCTGAAGGTTATTCAGGTAACGACGATATTAAAGCAGGTTCAACTGCTTCATTAGAAGGCGCTGCAGGAAACAGACTTTCAATTCAAATCTTGAAACAAACTGTAGAAGCAAAAACTCGTAAGTTATCAGCTCGCTGGACTTTTGAGGCTGCTCAAGATGCTCAAGCACAACAAGGTATTGATGTTGAAGCAGAAATTATGGCTGCGTTAGCGCAGGAAATTACTGCTGAGATCGACCAAGAAGTTATTACTTCTTTATCAACACTTGCTGGCACAGCAGCACTAACATACGACCAAGGCGCAGTATCAGGTACTGCTACTTTCGTTGGTGACGAACACGCAGCACTTGCTGTTCAAATCAACAGAGTTAGCAACTTGATTGCACAGCGTACACGTCGTGGTGCTGGTAACTGGGCTGTTGTATCACCAACTGTATTAACATTATTACAGTCTGCTACAACTTCAGCATTTGCTAGAACTACAGAAGGTACATTTGAAGCACCAACAAACACTAAGTTTGTAGGAACTTTAAACAGTGCTATGAAAGTATATGTAAACGGCTATGCTACATCAGACGATGTACTTGTTGGTTACAAAGGATCTTCAGAATCAGATGCGGCAGCGTTTTATTGCCCATACATTCCTTTAATGTCATCTGGTGTTGTACTTGATCCAGGTACTTTTGAGCCAGTAGTTTCGTTTATGACAAGATATGGTTATGTAGAGTTAACAAACACTGCATCATCTCTTGGTAATGCGGCTGACTACTTGGGTAAAGTTGCTGTAACATCAGCAAACTTACGTTTTGCGTAAGCCAATACTTTAGAGTATTTAGAAAGGGCGGGCTTTATGTTCGCCCTTTTTTTATGACTTAATTTCCTAACAGTTAAATAGCAGTATGGAAAAGATAAGAAATTATAAAGATTTTCCTAAACTTAGAGAGCAACTCAAAAAGTGGCGAAAGCGTTTTCCTATGTTTGCTCACGATGTTAAGACATTTGATAGTATGTTAGAAAAACATATGAAAGAACATATGGAACATATTATAAAATATAAGCAATCACGGCGCGAAAGTCATTTAATAAAAGCTCAAGAAGAGTTAGATCATATTAATCGCATAATTGTTACTATTAGTAAGGTTGAATTAATGGCTATTCTTTCGAAAGGATAAATACTTGTGTCAGATAGCGAGCCGCAAGGCGGACTTATGCTGCACCACAGCGTAGCGGATAGAACCCGCATAGGACTACTTAAATAGGAGAAAACAAATGGGAAGACCACTTAGAAAAGACGTTAACGGAGTTGACGCAATTAAAGTACCAACAGGTGCTGCTACAGGTATTACAGTAAACTTTTATCAAGGCGGCGGCAACAGAACTGATGGCGTAATTATTAAACAAAGAGGCGGCCAGTCATTTACTTGTGCTCGTATTGGCGATGTTGCTGATACAACAGCAGGTAAACAAATTACTTGTAAATTAAAAGACGGGACACCAAGCGCAGAGTTTGAAATGCAAATGCAAGGTTCAACAACTGGTAACTTAGATGCAGACCTAGTTAACATTGCTAAAATTACAAAGCGTGTTGCTACAGACTTTTCTGGTAACAAGTATACTTGGTACTTAGAAAACGATTCATCTGCAGATTACATTGTTTTAACAGCAATAGCATAATAGGCATAAGATAATATGGCACAGTTTCTACAAACTAACGGTGATTACACTATCAAAACATATGAGGGTGGTATCATTACTTTGGATACAGGACCAAGAATTGGTCAAATCAAAGTAACAGGTAACCTTGTTGTTGAAGGTGACACACTTACTGTTAGTGCAGAAAACTTAGATGTGCAAGATAATATTATCAGACTTAATGTTGGCGAAACGGGTACAGGCGTATCTTTAAGATATTCAGGTTTAGAAATTGATAGAGGTACGTCAAATCCTGTTTCGTTTTACTACGATGAGAATGATGACAGTTTTAATATTGCAACAGGATCAGTTGAAGGCGGAGCAGTAAACTATTCTACTTCACAGTTAAGATTAAGAACAATTTTAACTAACTCAGACACCGATGCAGGAGATTTAACATTAATTGGAACAGGCGCTGGTGTTGTAAAAGTTAGTGGTACTCTTAATTACGAATCACAGATTACTGACGATGACGATATTCCAAATAAAAAATATGTTGATGATAGTATTAGAGATAATCCAACATTCCAAATTATTGATGATAACACAAGAGTTATTATCAGTGAAAAAGATGTAGCAGACTCGCTTCAATATTTAGAAGACGAAACCGGATATAGTACATTTGGAGAAAGTGGAGTATCTGTTGTAGTTGACGGCATTCTTAATACACAATTTTTTACAAATAGAACTGTAATCCAGGATATTGAAATCTTAGGAAATGAGATTACAAATAATGATACGAACGCAAACGTATTTGTTAGAACACAAGGTACAGGTAAACTGCAAACTAACTATGCTATTGAATTAGAAGAAATTGCTGTAACACCTGCTTTTGTAAATGGTTCTACAATTATACACGCTTGTACACCAGGTATTGGTGGTTCAGGAGTTGTGTTTGTTGGCTCCGACGGAGTAGCCGACGAACTGATAAGTAAAAACAAAGCATTACTATTAAGTATGCTATTTTAGGACAAAGAAATGATAACAAACGCACTAAGCACATCGACAGACGTAACAGTTCCAGTAAAAGTATTTACGAGTACCACTACAGGTGCTCCAATTGGCGGCGCAGTTACAGGACAGCGTAATGCTATTACTACAATGGCGTTATGTAACACAGGTACACCTGACATTACTGACGAATCAGTTAATACAATTGTTACTACTATTCATATTGTTCCTAGTGGAGATTCACCAACTGCTGCAAATACTGTTGTTAGCAGATTAACAGTGCCAGCAGGCGAAACAGTATTTTTTAGCGATGAAAAACTTGTTTTAGATGCAGGCGATGAAGTTTGGGTATCTACTAGTGTAGCAAATGAACTTGCTGTAACTATTAGCACGTTACCTGTTTAAGGATAGATAATGAAGTTTTTAAAAGCACAAAATACATCAAAGTACAGTCCAAGTGATAACACTATTAGTGTAAATCCATATGGACGAGTTGTGATGGACGCAAACGGTGCTTTGTTAATGCCTAAAGGTACAACAGCACAAAGACCACAAGTGTCTGGCGTAAGACAACCTACAGATGCTAACGGGTCAATCCGTTATAACACAGATACAAATGAAATTGAAGGATATGTTGGAAACAACTGGGAAACAATTAGAGCAGCAGGAGCAAGTGCAATTAGTATTGAATCGTTTGGTCCTGGCGATGCAACCGAAACAGTTTTTGGTCCTTTAACAAATATTCCAGCAAGTGCTAATAATGTACTTGTACTTGTAGAAAATGTAATGCAAATTCCTACAACAAACTTTACACTTGAACAAAGCACAAGTGGTAGTTTGTCAGGACCTGGATCACCGTATGCAGATGGTTGGTATTTAAAGTTTACAAGTCCAGTACCTTACAGTAAAAACGTAACAGTATTTTTTGGATTTGCAAACTAAGGAGAAGTAAATGGCTCAATTGGGGCGAATTGGTGGACACTTACTTAATCCTACTCTTACAAGAGAAGGAGTAGATCTTGCATTTAAAAATACTACTTTTGACGCTACACCTATTTTACAACTTGATGTTGAAAACGGTCTTATAGGTATTAAGACAGATGCTCCTCTTTATGAGCTCGATGTTAGAACTGACGTAAAAACTACAAATGCATCTGTTACACAAAATGCAAAAATTGATAACGTAACTGTAGATGCAACCGAAGCAAAATTTTCTACAATACAAGGACCTCTTAACATTATGTTAAATGGAGGTATGGGTACGATTGTTATGGAACGTATGCGTACTGACGATTTGCAATTCACAGATAATGTTATAAGCAGTAACAACTCTGCTACAGCAGTAGAACTTAGAGCAAATGGATCAGGCATTGTTGATGTACAATCAGCAGGTAACTTTCTTGGAGATCTAAATGTTACAGGTAATGTAACTGTTGATGGAAACCTTACAAAATATTCAAACATAATTTTAGGTGACGCACTTTATAATCCAGATGTACCTGGAGGTGACACTATTGAAATACTTCCAGACTTTTCACAAAGTATTATTCCAGGTGATGACGACAGTTATGATTTTGGTACAGGCAACATTGTTGACAGTACAGTAAGAAGATGGGATACTATGCATACTCCGGACTTAACAAACGTAGGTACAAATAGACCTAACGCAGTTAAAGTTAGTAACCAAATGTGGTTAAACGGTGTTACTAATCAATTGTTTGGATTACAATCCGATGATGATTTTCTACTTTCACCTGCTACAGGTATTACACACATTGAAGGTTTTGATTTAGAAGCAAATGATATAACAAATATGTCACTTACTGAGCCTGTAAAAATGCGTAATACAGGTATTGGTTATCTTAAATTTATGGGTACAAATGCATTTAGACTTCCAGGCGGTGACGACAGCACTAGACCTAGTATACCAGAAATTGGCGATACAAGATGGAATACAGACGGACAGCGTCTAGAATGTTTTGCTGGACAAGTTGAAGCAGTTACTATTTCAAGCAGTAATGTATCAGGGTTAGTAGACCAAATTATTAATAGTGGACCTACTTTATCTAATGTATATGGTAGCGGATTTGAATGTAGATTTACAATTGTATCAGGCGCTTTAAGCGTTGAAATTACCGAACAAGGAATTGGATATAATGCAGGGAATACTATCAGTATTTCAGGAGCAATATTCCTTGGTGGCGCTGATGGCGTGAATGATGTTACACTAACTGTAGGTACTCAAACTACAGCAGGATATAGAGTAGCAACAGGTGGTGGTGCTGAAGTAGACATCAATCTTATGGAAGATTTGGGTAACGAATACAGCCTTATACTTGGCTAATTTTTCCTTTTGGCTAAATACTATTGTTAACGTGGACCAACGTTAACCTTTTACTGTGGTTAGCCGGCAATGTAATTTGGCTAGTGGGACAGGATCCCCGTGTTAAGGAGAGCAAATGGCAATAGGTCGTATAAGTGGGCCGCTCTTGAAAGCAAATCTGGTTAGAGATAACGTAGATTTATCTTTCAGAAATGGAGCAGCAGACCCGGATATTTTATATATTGATGTAAACAATGCTCGCATTGGTGTCAACAACTCATCTCCTACTACTGACTTAGATGTTAGTGGAACAACACGTACAACAACACTTAGAGTAGACAATCAACTAGATATCGGTAATTTACATATTACTGGTAATACTATTTCAAGCGATCTAAACACAATTAGTTTTGCACCGTCAGGTGATGATCCTGTTGTTTATAACAGTAAAATACATATAGATGATTTTGAAATATCAGGCAATACTATCCAAACAATTGTATCTAATTCTAATTTAGAAATTAGACCAAATGGAGCAGGTATACTTGAAGTACATTCAAACACAACAATTAATGGAAACGTAGATGTTACTGGTGATTTATCAGTAGATGGCGATGTTACTATTTCAGGTAACATTACATTTGGTGATGCAATTACAGATTCAATTACTATTAATGCTGCAATTAAAAGTAATTTAATTCCAGAACAAGATGTTACATTTGACTTAGGTAGTCCATCATTTAGATGGAGAACAATGTACGTAAATGACGTATATGCAGATACATTAAACGTACCTACACTAGATGTAGGAAACTTAATGTTTCGTGATAATGAGATAACTACTACTACAGGTTTAGACTTACATATTGACGGTAATGGAGCCGGCGGTGTAAGATTAGGTAATTTTAAAATAACTGATAACGTTATTGAAAATGTTTCTAATAATGCAATTACACAAATTTTGCAAACAGGAACAGGGTATTTTAAAATTGATACAACCAACGGCTTTGTTCCGCCAAGAGGTACAAATGCTGAAAGACCAACTGCATATGCAGTACTTGGAATGACAAGATACAATACTAATTCTAAATCATTAGAGGTTTGGGATGGTAGTGCTTGGAGTTCACCAGCAGGTGCTTCAGGTGCGGTATCAGAAATTGTAGCGAATGACATTGCAGCGTCGTTTGCATTAATGTTAGGATAAAAAAATATGCCAACAGTATTTAAAAACGCAGTAATAAACAACGTAGGCACAGAACCAGTAGATGTGTTGCAAATTCCTGAAGGAGTTAGAGCAACTGTTGTAGGATGTAACTTAGCGAATACATCGGATTACGATACTGTTGTTGTAAACGTCTATGTTATAGATGAAAATTCAACGCAAGGGAATTATGTACGATCTGTACCTATACCGCCTGCGTCGAGTGCAAAGGTTGTGACGCAAGGTGAAAGATTAATTTTACCAGCCACAGCAGGTTTAAGAATAGAATCTGACACTGATGAAAGTGTTGATGTAGTAATAAGTTACGTAGAGATATCGTAAGGAGAAGATTATGCCGAACCCATATTATTTTGGACAATCACCAGATGAATCATTAGGCGATAGCCCTAGATATTTCTATGCTATCAGAAGAAATGCAGACGGTGAATTGTTTTTATTAAGAAGCGATCAGTTGAAAGATAAAGATTCAATTGATATTAACTTACCTGGGCCGCCTGAACAAACATTTGAAGACTTTGAACCAGGCATTGATTATTTTGAAGGGATTGGTGAAAACCACGAACCAACTTTTGAAAATATGAAATACCCACAATACAAATGGGATCAAAGAAGTATATTATATTACGTGGACGATGAAGGAATGCTAGTGCAAAGAGTAAACCAGGATTACACTTTCCCTGCAAACCTTTCAGGCGATTAGGAATAAGATATGGCAGAGTTTAAAATAAGTCGAATTAGGTATACTTGGAAAGGTGCGTGGAATGGCGCTACTGCATACAAAAAAGATGACATTGTAGAATATAGCGGTAGTTCATATGTTGCTCTTAGAGCGCACACATCAAGTTCAACGTTTAACACAGATCAAATTTTTACACCACCGGGTGAAACACTTGCAACACCGGCGTGGGCAGTACATACACAAGGTCAAAACTGGAAAAGCGACTGGGCAGCATCTACAGATTATTATCCAGGCGACATTGTAAGACAAGGCGGTTACTTATGGATTAATGTTACTGCTTATACTTCAACTAGTGACTTTGATGCTAATCTTTCTAATTGGGCAATTTATGCAACTACCACTGATTGGGACGGTGCTTGGGTAGCAGGCGCAACATATGGTGTTGGTGATTTAGTTAAGTATGGCGCAACAGTATACAAATGTATTGTTGGACATACAGCAGCAGCATCTGCAACAGATGGTTTAGAACTTAACCAAGCAAACTGGGAAGTATACACACAACTTAAAGGGTATGTCGGTGACTGGACAGACGGTTACAGATACAAATATAATGATCTAGTAAGTTACGGAGGTAGTTTACTTCGAGTAACTATTGGACATACTGCTGCAACAAACTTAGTTGACGCAAACTTTGCAACAGATGTACCAGGCGGAACTTCAAAAGGCACTTGGGTATTAGAAGATTATTATGCAGTCGGCGATGTTGTTATGCACGGCGGATATGTTTACCAAGCATTAACAAATCACATTGGTCAGGTACCAAGCGATTCAATTTATCAAACAGGTGATAACACAATTCACTGGGCAATTATTTCTAAAGGAAAAAAATTAGTAGGTGATTGGCAACCAAATAGCACATATAAAACAGGCGATGTTGTAAGACGTGGCGGTTATACATATGTTGCATTACTTGACACAACAACTGACGGCAGTTCATTAGATTATCTAGATGCAGGTAACTGGGAAATTGTTGTTACAGGACAATCATTTAAAAATGCTTGGACAGAAACTGTAACTTATGCAGTAGGTGATGTAGTTACTTACAAAGGTAGTGCATATAGATGTAACTTTGAACACGTAGCAACAAATGTAGACGGTGCTCAAAACTTCCCAGGCGATAACGGTGAAGGTTATACCTATTGGGATACACTATTAGAAGGATCAAGTCAAGCAGGATTAGTTGGTCCAGGTGATCTACTATCGTTTGGACTTTCTAGATCAAACGTAGGAGACGGATCTACTCTAGGTGCAACAAATATTCCTAAAGGTACAGAAGGCAATATCTTAACTGTACAAAATGATGATTCAGCAGATTATCAACAGTATGGATTACTACCAAAAATTATTCACGTAGATCCACTTACAGGTGTAGATAGTACTACAGACCCAGACGCAGGTATTGATATTCAAAAGCCTGTTAAAACAATTAGGTTTGCATTAGAAATTGCAGACGACGGCGAAGACAATAACAAAACTGTTCAACTATCAACAGGTAAGTTTGAAGAGATTTTACCACTTATTGTTCCTAAGAAAACAGTTGTATTAGGTGATGAACTACGTTCAAGTTTAGTTAGACCAGCAACGTCGATACTGACAAGTGCTGACACCCCGAACAGAGGAATTATTCTTACACATTTACAACAAGTAATTAGACAGTTGTTATTAAATCAAGTAGTTACAAAAACAGCAGGAAATTATAAAGATCAAGTGTTTATTATTGATCAAGAAGTTTCAGGTGGCGGAGTAGGTGTTACTGATCCTATTATTACAGACGTTCCGATCTTTAGTGATACAGCAACAGCAGACAGAGTTGATTCAATACTGACTGATTTTACAACTTATTACACATATGCAGTAGTAGGCACAGGTGATGCTCCTGATAAGTATGGACAAAATGCAGCATCAACTGCTGGAGCAGTTTTAAATGCTAATAGAGTATTAGAAGCAAATAAATTATTCCTTGCAGATGAAATAACTGCGTATATGACAGCATTTTATTCTGATTATGTACAACCAAGTGATTTAAGTTATGATATTGAAAGATATGTAATTGCAATTAAATGGGATCTACTTTATGTTTCCAATTATAAAACACAACTAGAAGCATTATATTATTCTAATAAAATTAACGGAAGTAAGTTAACAGATATGTTCCGTGTTAGAGATACCTGTGGTGTAAGAAACTTATCTATTAAAGGATTATCTGGTACACTTAATCCACCAAACGTTTTTGAACAGTATCAAAGACCAACTGGACCATCTTGTGTTTCACTAGATCCAGGTTGGGGACCAGAACACGAAGAATGTTGGATTATTAATCGTTCACCTTACATTCAAAACGTAACTAATCAAGGTGATAACTGTACAGGACAGAAAATTGACGGCTCATTACACAACGGTGGTAACAAGTCAATCGTATCCAACGACTTTACACAAGTACTAAGTGATGGTATTGGAGCTCACGTGCTTAATAACGGTAGAGCAGAACTTGTATCAGTGTTTACATATTATTGTCAGGTAGGTTATCTTGCAGAAAACGGCGGTGTTATTAGAGCAACTAACGGTAACAACTCATACGGATTTATTGGAGCATTAGCAGACGGTACAGATCCAACTGAAGTTCCAACACTTGCAAAAGTTAATACTAGAAACAACCAAGCATCTATACAACGTGCATTTGCTGGTGAAGTTAATGATGAGATTTTAGCAGTTGAGTTTTTACACTGCGGACAAAATTACACAACAGCAGACTATACATTTATTGGTTCAGGTGCAGATGTTGAAGTTAGACAAGAAGAATACAGAGACGATGCATTATTCGAAGCAAGAATTGTTACAGGTGAAGCATCAGCAGCAGCAGGTGGCGGCGGATTTACACTTATTGGTAACAACGCACAGTCTGGTAACGAAACAAGTATCCAACTTGCAACACAGGATGATAACGAAGAAGCAAACTTATTAGGTTTAAGAATTATTATTACATCAGGACCTGGAACAGGCCAGTATGGTGAAGTAAAATCATATAATTCTTTAACAAAACAGTTACAAGTTAAAAAAGAAACAACAGGTGAAGATGGTTGGGATCATATTATTCCTGGAACACCTTCAGTAAGTTTGATTACAACAACATCTTCTTACTTGTTTGAACCAAGAGTAGTGTTTGATGCACCACCATTTACTTCTGCAAGTATAAACTTAGCAGCAGGTACAACTTGGGGCGATATACAATTTGGCGAAACAAGAAAGAACTTTACTAACGTAGTAGGAGATCCAGGAAGCGGAACTACTGTTGATGTTATCCCGGCTACCGCAACATTTAATGTGTTAAAAGAAGGTAGAGATTATACCGTAACACTTAATTCAGGTGGCGCAGGCTATACAGTTGGAGATACAATTGTATTAGAAGGATCAGGATTGATCGGTGACGACGATAATAATATTACAATTACAGTTGCTAGTATTTCAAATGATAGTACAAACAGTATTGTTGCATTTACAACAGAAGGCACAGCAGCAAGCGGTAGATATGTTGCAGTAGCAAGCACAGGTGCAACATCAAACTGGTCAAATGATGGTACTAACTGGAATACTTCTACTTTACCAAGTTCAGGCAATTGGCATACAATGGCTACTGGTAATGATAGATTTGTTGCAATTAAACAATTAAGTAACGAAGTTGCTGTTTCCGAAGATGGAAATACTTGGGGAGCATATACCCTACCTATTAGTGCTGATTGGTCAAGTATTACATTTGGAGACGGTATATTTGTTGCAGTTTCTAAAGATGGCGGCTATGCTGCATTCAGTACAACAGGTACAGTTTGGACATCTGCAAATATTCCAGCAGGTGGTGACTCAACCTTTGATCAATGGTCACAAGTAGCATATGGTGCAGGAAGATTTGTTGCAGTTTCACAATCACAAAACCTTGCAGCATACGGTGAATACAACGGTTCGACGATTACTTGGGAAACAGTTGTTATGGACGTGATTGGAGACAGTTCACAGAAAGATTGGTTTAAATTAGCATATGGTAATAATAGATTTGTAGCAATTGCACCAGGCGGTGAAGTTGCATACAGTTATACTAGAGGGGAAACTTGGCAAGGATCAAATATGCCAACGCCAGACGGTTCTACTATACTTGATTGGAACGATTTAGCATACGGACAAGGATTGTTTGTTGCTACAGTCGATACAAACGGTCAAGAAATTGCAGGTGAACCAACACTAGGTCCTGTAAATTACATTTATCAATCAGAAGATGGAGTATACTGGACTAAGAAAACAGTTATTACAGAAGGTAATTGGGGACAACTTGCATTTGGTAATCCGGATGTTACAACAGGCGACGGTGGCGACAATAGAAAAGGTCACTGGGTTATACTTAACGAAGATGTAACAACACAACACTTGTTAGTTACAACTGGTAAAGCAGCATTTGGTAGAGCAAATGTTAATGCAGGTAGAATTGCATCAGTAAACTTAATTGATCCAGGTAGTGGATATCCAGCAACTGGTCCTACTTATACTGTTATTGATCCTAATAACACAGGTGAATTAGTACTTGATACTACAAGAATTGCAGATAGAGTTCTTGCACAGCCAAGTTGGATTAATAGAGGTACACAATACAAAACATCAACTACTTCAGTAACAATCTTAGGCGACGGATTTGCAGATATTACACCAGTAGGTAAATTTATTACAGTTAAAGATATGCCTAAAGTAATTGGTCCAGGAGCACAGTTAAAACTTGCTGATAATCCTGAACTTTATACAGTTGTTGCAATTGAAAATGAAGGACAACAAGACGATGGAAAATTCTTGTTAAAATTCCGTGTAACACCAGATCTCAAGATTGAAAATGATATTGTACACGATCAAGGTGTAACAATTAATACAAGATATAGTCAGTGTCGTATTACAGGACACGATTATTTGGATGTTGGTACAGGTAACTTTACTGAAACAAATTATCCTACATTGTACACAGGAAATTATATAAAATATCCTGAAAACGAAGTACAAGAATTAAACGGTGGTAGAGTGTTCTACGCAAGTACTGACCAATCAGGTAACTTTAGATGTGGTGAATTATTTGCAGTTGAACAAGCAACTGGTATCGTAACAATTAGTGCAGACTTCTTTGATCTTAACGGTCTATCAGAACTTGCATTAGGCGGAATTAGAGTTGGCGGCACAGGAACAGTAATTAGAGAATTTAGTACTGATCCTTTATTTACAGCAGACTCAAATAATATTGTTCCAACACAAAGAGCAATTAAAGCGTACTTGACTAACAGATTGAATGTTGGTGGTGCAGACTTGTTAACAGCGAGCTTCATTGCAGGTACGGTTAAAATAGGACCGAATCTTATTGGTAACTCGGCAAACTTGACAGTTCAAGTTCCAGTTATTATGGATTTCAAAGGAGAAAAGGCTGGCATTCAAGGCAGTATGTTAGCACAAAATATGTTCTTTAGATCATTTAAGAATAGAGAATAACATAAATATATGTACACTACGGAGTAGATAATGGCAGAGTTTAAACTAGGTAGAATTAGATTTGTATGGAAAGGCGACTGGGCAGGTGGCACGACATACTACAAAGATGATGTAATAAAGTACGGAGGACGTACTTACATCTGTGCAGTCGGTCATACCGCCGACAGCGATTTTTATGCAGACTTAAATATTGTTCCAAGCAAATGGAACCAAATGACAGATGGCCAATCCTGGAAAGGTGATTGGACAATTGCAACAGATTATGTAATTAATGATGTTGTAAAATATGGCGGAAACTTGTATATTGCAAACACCGCACACACATCTGCCGCAACAACTGCCCTTGGACTTGAAGATGATTCATCAAGTTGGACAACTTATGCAGAAGGAACTGATTGGAAAGGAAACTGGACAGTTGGTACTCGTTATAAGTTAAATGATCTAGTTAAATATGGTGGAAACACTTATCTCTGCTCAACTGGACATACATCTGCCGCAACTACTGCCGACGGCTTAGAATTAAACATTGGTAACTGGGACAACTATAATGATGGTATTGATTATAAAGGTGACTGGGTTACTGGAACAAGATATAAAGAATACGATGTAGTAAAATACGGTGGTAATCTTTACGTTGTAAAAGCAGGCCAACATCACACTGCATCAGCAGCATTTAGTACAGACAGTGCTAGATGGGATGCTTTTGTTGAAGGCTTTAATTTTGAAAATGCTTATGCAGCAGGTACAGAATATAAAACTGGTGATGTAGTACTATACGGTGGTAACTCATATGTTGCTAAAAGAATTAGTACAGGTGCAACACCACCTGCAAGTGCTGACGATTGGGCATTATTTGCAGAAGGTTTTGCTTACCAAAATAACTGGGCACTTGCTACAAGTTATAAAATTGGCGAAGTAATTACTCTTAACGGTTACACATACAGAGCTGTACAAGATAGTCCTGCAATTGCAATGACTGTTACAGCAACTGATAACGGTACTAATCAGTTTACAGCAGATGATACAACAGGATTACTTTCAAATCAAGTAATTCAATTTAGTGGTACAACGTTTGGTAACGTATTTCCAGGCGGTACTTACTATGTTAAAACTGTAGACTCAGGAACAACATTTACAATTTCAACTACACTAGGCGGCGCAGCATTTGAGCCTACAACAGCAACTGGCTCTATGACAGCCACAGGTGCTGCACACCCAACTAACACTACATACTGGAATAAACTAAATGAAGGTATCAGTTGGCAAGGTGATTGGACAGATGACCGTGAATACGAAGTTGGTGACTCAGTTAAATTAGGCGACAACGCATTTATTTGTGTACAGAAACACCGTTCAGAAGGTGACACTGACTCAACTATCGGCGGCGACGGCGGTGGTGCTGCTAATTCAAGACCAGATTTAGATATTACAGGTGCTTACTGGAACCAATTAATTACAGGTTCTGAAACAAGTATCTTAACTACAAAAGGTGACTTAGTATACTTTGGTGGTTCTGGTGTTACTAGACTTCCAATTGGACAAGAAGGTGAAGTATTACGTGCTGGTGCAGATTATCCAGAGTGGGCTTTACTTGGACAGAGTGACTATGTTTACTGGGTATCAGAGCGTGGACAGGATAAAGCGTATCCATTAGCAGGCGGAACAGTTGATAAACCATTTAAGACTGTACGTTGGGCTGCACATCAAATTGATCAAGGTCCTCTTAATCCTAACGCTAAAGATTTAATAAGAAAAAATAGACACTTCCTTCAAAGAGAAACAACAGAATGGATTGACTATCAAGTAGAATACTATACAAATACAGCACCTGATGCAACAAGCATTTGGTACAATTTTGAATATGACGATGCTAAGTGTGAAAGAGACACTGGTTTTGTTGTTGACGCACTAGTTTATGACCTTGGTAATGGCGGTAACGTTAAGTCAAGAGGTGCTGCTAACAGTTATGTTGGAGCATTAAGCGAATCAGAAACATTAGCGTATCCAAATTTAAGTGCAGAAAAAGATCAAGACATTGCTGCATTCAATCATATGCTTACAGTGTTAGGACACGTTCTTGCACAAACTGATCCAGCAACAAATTATCAAACAGAAAATGGTGATAATTCAACTTCAGTAGTTGCACAGCACAAAGATGCTACTATTGCAGCAGAAGCAGGAGTGCTTGCAAGAGCAACAGAACTTGTAACAATTATTACAAACGCACTTGCAGATGAAGATGCATCAAGAATTCCTGCTAGATATATGCCTAACAACCTTATTAAAGTTAAAACAGGTACATATAAAGAAGTTGGTCCGATTATGGTTCCAGAAAATACTTGTGTAATTGGTGAAGAAGTACGTTCGACAACAGTTACAATGGATACTGGTACTACTCATAAAACTGATGCAAAATATAGTATTGAAACATATGCACACTTGAATGGCGTTGTACAAAGTATCGTAACAGGTGCTACTGTAACTGCTACAACAGGTAATGCAGAAACACAAAGCATTGCAGTTCCATTTGCTGATACTCCTGAAGTAGCAAGAGTTGACAGATTGATGGGCGCATTATTACACAATACTGATTTTAGAGTTGGTACTTTTGCACATAGTTTCAGAACAGACCCAACAGGATACAATGTTGGTTACTTAACTGGTTACGGAAATGCAAGAACACAATTATCAGAAAACAAAGAATACTTAAAAGCAGAAGTTACAGCATTTATTACTGCTGAATATCCAGCATTGAAATATAGTAAAACAAAATGTAAACAAGATGTAGGTTATATACTTGATGCTCTTACATATGATATGACATATGGCGGTAACAGTCAAGCAATTAGATCAGGCTTAGCATATTATGATGGACCTGGTGGCCCATACGCTGGTAATTTTGGAGCAGATTCAAATGAACCAACTGCAACAGTAGCAGCATATGGATTTTTACGTGATCATTTAGCAGAGATTGTACTAGATCAAACTGCTACATCGAGACAAAATACAGTAGCACAGTTTAAATTTGGTACAGCAGCATCAACAGCAGCAAAAGATAGAGTTGTTGAGTTAATGAATATTATTATTGACTTGATTAGTGCTGGCGCATCAACTGGCTCACCGAGTGTAACTGTAAACAGTATTGCTTCAAATGTAATT
>Ga0209630_10002389_pt1 | contig 18207 bp, 24 predicted proteins | sample COG_01_FD_184745 | JGI IMG/M metagenome (GOLD analysis project Ga0209630, IMG submission 184745) | Pelagic Microbial community sample from North Sea - COGITO 998_met_01 (SPAdes) (version 2) | ecosystem: Environmental > Aquatic > Marine > Neritic zone/Coastal water | place: Helgoland, sampling... | reverse complement strand
TGAAAAAGAAAAAATTAAGGCTCGAAGGAAAAAAGACAAGCAAAACCGCCGCCGAAATAGAAGAAAGTAGCTTTGTAAAACAAAGCAAGACTTGTTAAAGTTAAAGATTGGAGAAAGAAGAATGGTCAAAAAGAAAAAAAGAAACCCAAGAGTCAAAAAGTCAAATACAGACAACTGGGGTACACGTGGTGTAAGCGTTCAAGTTGCCGCAACCATTATAGTACCGTCAGGACAGTGCCCTTACGAAATGGAAGAATTTTCTAGAGAAAGTGTAGTCGAGTGGGTTAAGTCTGTTACCAAGGCTAAAGCTTCTGCTCATACGTATAAGCGCGAAGTTTATACTTACTGGCTAAGACATTCGTTTGAGTTGTGGACAGAAGAATACAAAAAATCAAAAGTAATCGTTGAAGAGGTTGTACCAGATTACGTAAAGACGATACAAGACCTGAACATATGATTCAAGAAAGTTCAGTGGTCCAGCGTGTGCCTAACGACCACCTCATCGAGTTTAATCAATCGTTTTTAAAGCAATCGTACCCACCAGAAGGTGCGCTTTGTATTGTTGTTTCTCGAGTAAGAGAAAAAAATGTGATGAATCAACGACGTCTTATTGGCTCTGGAATATCTTTGGCCAAAGTTATTGACGTGCTATATGAAGGTCGTCTGTACACATGTTGCGTTAAAGAAGCATTTAAAGAAATTAAATCTTATGTGCCGGAATGATTGGTGGTATCTTTTATTTTAGGAACCCTTGTATTGTTAATGCGCAACGCTTCCCAGACCTATATCAACCTCCGCTGTTTGGCTCTGAAATACCTGATATGAGCGTAGTACTTGTGCTTGAAGACCCAACTTTTGCTTCTTCCAGTACATCTCACGACTTTATAAACGTTCTGTTAGACAGTAAGGTAGTATACCTTCCCGCTGCCTACTTAGAAATATGTACGAAAACATTAAGCCAGGATCAACCGTGCGCTTAAATTCTGGGCTAACATGTCTTGTTGTTGATATACACCCTTTAAAAGGTATTGGGCTATTTTACGAGGTCTTAACTGACGGCTCTTTATTCTTGATAGACAGCAGCGACATATTGGAGGTGTTATGAACTATAATATATTATATTGTTTTTTGTGCTTTATGTCACTGCACATTTTTGTTTGGTTCAGTACCAACCTCCAACTCCTTGATGCACCTTTAATAAAGCCAGTATATGTCGCTTTGCTCTTATGCGTTCCTACAACAATGGCGGCGTATTTTGGTACCAAATTTGGATACGCTGCTTTTGAGGCGGCATGGAGCATACGCTTTTTTGGTTTTGCGGTGTCTTACTTTGTCTTTCCAGTTTTAACTTGGTGGATTCTTGGTGAATCTATGTTTACTACCAAAACAATCCTGTGCATTCTTTTATCCTTTCTAATACTAGCAATACAGATATACATGTAGCGAAAACAACTTCAAAGGAGAATTATGAAGTCACCAAAGATTACATCACGTACTTTTAGAAACAAAAGGCTCATCCAAGAGAGGTACAAAAAGTACAGGGTTAGTGAGTCAGTACCTCAAGAGTTGCTACCAGTAGATGAAGAAGCTCTAGCTTTAATGATGTCCGATCCTAAGGAAGGGCCTACTGGAATCGAGGCAGATGAAAACCACGTATATTTTTATTCTCAAGTTGGAGAAAAAGAGGCTCTTGAACTAATTAGACTTATTCGTCGACTAGACATAGAGATGAGCTACCTTGCCAATAGACTAGGGCTTAACAAGAACCCACCGATCCACTTGTACATTCATAGCCCTGGCGGAGATGTTTTTTCTGGTTTAAGCATATGCGACGCCATCGACGCGTGCAAGACAGACGTGTACACGTATATAGAGGGCTCTGCTGCTTCTGCTGCGACGCTAATAGCTTCTAGAGGAAAGAAAAGGTTTATGAATAAGCGATCATTTATGCTCGTTCATCAACCACAGATGATTTGGGCTGGTAAACATGACGAGTTCTTAGACGAAATTGAAAATCAAAAGCATATTTTCAATGCTGTTAAAGATGTCTATTTAGACACATGTAAAATAGACGAAGAAAAATTAGTCGAGCTTCTACGCCATGAGCTGTGGCTACCAGCAGAAAAGTGTTTAGAATACGGATTCATAGATAAGATAATTTAGAAACCCCGCCACACCTGGCATCTATTTACCCTTACGCTATATTTAATAAAATGAAAAAGGGTTTTTTATGGCTTCAACAGTCGAAACTTCATTCTCTCATTTAAGAAAGAGTGAGCTATCAATTGAGCCTAATAGCAAACATCTTGAAATTAAGAAGGAAAGAAATATGTCAAGCGGAAAAGATAACACGGATGATCAATATATAAACACTCCTCAAGCAGACGACGATGACTTTGACTTTGTCATGGCATACGATGATGATCCAGCTGAAGGTGACGAGCGTCTTTTACCTGAGAACTCTGCTAAGTCTGCTATACGATGCGGCTTCGTTGGTGTAGGCGGTGGTGGCGGAAAGTTAGCTAACGCTTTTCTAGATACTGGTTTTACGAAGACTCTACTTGTTAATACGACTGAGAAAGATCAACCAGGTGGTCTTGAGGCGAATCACTTTTTGCTAGTTCCCGGAGCTGATGGCGTCGGTAAGGACGTCGAACTAGGCAAGCAGGTCCTTGGAGAAAATAGCGCGATTGTCGAAGACGCAGTTCGGACGAGGATTGGTCAAGTTGATTGGCTTTTTGTCTTAGCTGGCGGCGGAGGCGGTACTGGTTCTGCTTGTCACGAGCTGCATAGTTCACTTAGCAGATACCTCGGTTCTGTTGAAGCTGCTGGCAAGGTTGTCTATATTGTTTCAAAACCAACTGCTCAAGAATTGCTTAACCCTGCTATCTCTAAGAACTATTCAACATTGATGTCTGACATTCAAGATCACCCTTATATCGTAATTGATAATGAAAAGCAGCTTCAACTTCTTAGAGGTAAGGTTGGTATGCTTAATATGTTCCCAGCAGCAAATCGAAATTTTGCTAAGCTCTTCGGACAAATATTAAAGCTAGCAGACGAGCACACGGAAATACAAACGTTCGACAGCAAAGATTTAGAGCGATGTTTAAGCGCTCCTGGTCGTATTGTAATCGGGTCTACTATCATTAAGGATGTTAACAGAAACGACTTAGGTTCGCTTGTGTACCAAGGCTGCTTAAGATCATCACCTTGTCCTACACCTTCTGGTAACGCGGCCACCGGAACGCTTCTTCTTATTGTTGATAAAGACATGGCATCTGATCCTGACGTCTCTAGACGCCTTGAATCTGCATTCTCTTATGTCGGAGGAAGGGCTGATGTGTTGTTTTCAGGCGTGTATATGAAGGATAGAATCCCAGGATTAATCGCCTTGACAATGCTAGGTGGCTTAAAGTAAAAGCATCTCGCGGACTAAGCTTCGAAGCCCTGATATTTCTTTAGATTCAGTAAGAGATGTCAGGGCTTCCCAGTGTCTATGGTCAATACCGTTAGGTATACCCCCAGCCGCGTTAGATAGGGCTGCTATCGAATTTGCGTACTTTATTTTTTGACGCTCAGAAGGTCCGTCTTTTAGGTTATGGACCATGTCTGCCAATTTGACCCTCAACGCTAGGGGGTTGCTTAGCAAATTAACAACATAATTTACATAAGGTGCGTTTTTTTCATGTGTAAGGGCCTTGACTGTGTCTATTACAACTTGCCCTGATTCTGGGTTTTGAATAGATCCTCTAATAAACTCCTCCATTTCTTCCAGGGAATTAACGGTGTTGCCAGGAGCATCTTCTAAGCTATCATGAAGCAAAGCAGCCATTTGTGCTGCATAGTCTTTTGGGTAGAATTTTCTTACTATGTTACGAACTGCTGATGGGTGTGTAAAGTACTCTGAGCCATCCCGTCTTTCTTGGCCCATATGAGCCATTTTCGCAGTATGCCAAACGTCAATAAAATCATCTCTAGTAAATCGCATATGTACCTTTACTTCTACAAAAAATGGTGGACCCGGAGGGAGTCGAACCCTCGTCCGAAATAGTCTTAGTTTGAGTCATCCACAAGCTTGTCTGGTCATTGTCTCCTACCAGAAGGATATTCACCATGGCTTTTTGCCTCCGTTGTGAAGTGGGAGGTCTGGCGGCCTTTACTTTCTTGGCAGAGCCACCTGCTAAAGCCTAAGTTGGATAGATGGTCTTAGGCGACCACCCGATTAAGCCGCTAAGGCGTATTCGTAATTGTCGTTATTATTGGCAATTAAAGTTTTTTGAACTTTTAAGGATGTATCTTTCCTGCTTGCACTCTCTCCTTGATTCTACCTCGTCGAAACCGTTTCGGGCCCATGTTTATTTATCGTCTTAATAATAAATAGAAACAACAGATAGTTTATATTTAACATTATCATATTTGTTACACTTTTGGAGTGGCTTATGTCAAAGAAAAACTTGTTAGAATCCGTTTTAGAGCGCCTTCTTTTGTCACGCATCGACGAGTGCATTATTGTCGCAGGAGAAACAGAGGGAAAAAACATATTAGCAAAATCTAGAGATAGAAATTATCATTCTAGAGTAGAAGTTATTAGAGATTTACTCGACGATGGTACCGAGGTTGTATATTTCCAAGACTTAGACACTGGTTACGCGGAAGGTATGAATAGTCATGGGTTAGGAATCGTAAATTCAGCCCTTTCAATTAGCGAAGATGAAAATGAGGTTAAGGGTAAGGTAAGGTCTGAAGACGGTCCTCGTATGATCAAAGCTCTACAACACTCGACAATCGACAATGCTGTTAAATCGTTAGTTGGGTTTAAAGGTGGTATCAAAGGTCACACATTCGTTGGCACACCAAATGCTGTATACAGCATAGAGATGTCGTCTGAACATACACCAGTAGTTAAAAAGCTTGATCCTACCACTGGCTTCGATGTCAGGACTAATCACGGAATTGACCATAATGGAGCCGGGTACACACCTGATAGACGTCCAAATGATTATATGTCATCAAAAATAAGAAAGGCTCAAGCCGAAGTGGAGCTTTCTGGTATAGAAGACTTTGAAAAAGTTGCTCCTTCTTTAGCAAAGCAAAATTTTGACCACGACTCAAATGATAACTTACTTCGAAGGGTACCCTCTGAGTCTGGTATGGTTACAACTAGTCAAGTCGCTATGCACCTTCCGAATAAAGAGTTTATATTTTATTACTTTCCAAAAGAGTGCGACTTTGAAGGTCTAGTTGACAACACGCCTGAAAACTACGAGCCTAAAATTAACGTAAGAATTGTTAAAAGGGAAGAGTAGCACCGCCGATAAGTACAATTATTTGTTTTCTTCTATAATAAAGATGGATGGATTTAAAACTTAAAAAGATGAACAAAATTGTTGCATTTGATTTCGATGACACTCTAGCGATAACAGATTCGTTAATCGGGATCACCACACGGTTACCCATTAATTTAGTTGATGTTATGACCGGAGCCGGGATAGCGCATAAAAAATCAACTGGAAAATATCTCTGGATAGATTCTTGCAATTATGAAAGACTAGAATCTTTAGGTATAGCTGATAGGCTACAAATTGTATTTGACTATTGTCAAACGCTCAGTGTTAATGTTGAATCAGCCAAGCCGATCTTTTCGATGATTCAGACCATGCGAGATGCGCTTGCAGAACCCTTAACTAAGGTTGTTATAATAACTGCCCGCGCCGGTTACTCTAACACCTGGAGTGAGTCCTTGCAGACCAAAGTGACAGCAACGAACAGGGAAGGGATTCTTAGTTTTTTAAAAATTCATAATGTAGAAATACATGATGATGATTTATACACTGTTGGAGACGTTGCTGAATCTGGAGGTGATACTGCTGCTGCTAAAGCTGATGTATTAGCTAAGTATGCGAATATATATCCGTCAGCAGAGATAGTCTTTTACGATGATAGCAAAAGAAACATTAATGCAGCTTTAAGTTTACCTGTTGCTCATGGAATAAAGAATCCTGTGACCGTTCATATGATAAAACACGGTAAAGTAATCGTGACTGAGCAAGCAAGCCACAAAATAAGGATAAAACAGCGTTTAGACAGCATATTTAACTGTATGATGGAGTAGTGCTACGTGAAACACTTAAAAGAGCTTATATCTTGCATTTTAAAAGAAAATTACCAAAGCCACACATTCGAGCCTGTGGTAGGTGATATTGTTGTAAACGACAACCCAAATTGTAAGCACAAAGGCTCAGTCGGTGAAGTGCTATCAATTCAGTCTTTACCTGGAGATGCAGGCAAGACCGCGTGCTACTCTTGCCTTAACTCTGGGGAATCATGGTCTACAGGTGATATACTGGAAAAAACACTAGACCAGCTTGTTCCTGCGGTAACGACAGATTTTGCGTACCATATAAATAACGATCTTCCGATGACAGAATGTATTTATCGACCAGGCTCTAAATCGTTCTTTAAGCTGGTTAATGAGTTCCGAACTCTTGCAACTAGAGGTGCGTATACTCCAAATGACCTTGAGTCATATTACCTTTTTGAAACAGACATCGGTAGATTCGGAATCTATAACGGTACGAAGGTACCTCTTGACTGGCCTATGCCTAAAAGTGATTTATTAGAAGCAGAATATAAGGGTAGAAAAGTAGATCTAAATGACCCAATGAGATCTTCCGGACCTAAGAAATATAAGGTATACACAAAGAGCGACTCGGGTAATGTTATACAGGTAAATTTCGGTGACGCAAAAGGAGGTCTATCTGCTAAGTTGGACGACGACGACGCCCGGGCAAACTTTGCCTCACGACACAATTGTGACAGTAAAGCGAAGGAAGACAAGACAAAGGCTGGCTATTGGTCTTGCCGTTTGCCTAGATACTGGAAGCAGTTAGGACTTAAAAAAAATAGCTATAGATTTTGGTAGGAAATAATGAGGCCATTTAAACAAGTTAAAATATCGGAAAGCGTATTTGCTAGAGAGTTCTCAAGTGATGTAGATCCTGAAGAGCTTGTCTGGCATAGAGATAGAGAAGATAGGCTTATAACTGTAACTGAGTCTGCTGGGTGGTACCTCCAACAAGACAATAGCATGCCTGTTAAGATGTCCCCAGGCGACCAATTCTTTATTCCTGCTCTAGAGTGGCACAGGGTTATCAAGGGCCCTGGCAGCTTGCTAATTGAGGTTGATACCAAGGCAAAGCATCCGAAGCAATACGGTGCGCCCCAGGGGTCAAAGCGAGATAAGCAACTTGACCAAACAAAGAAAGACCTTGAAAAAGCAAAGAGGCTTCGTAAGGATGGGAAAGCTAAAGAAGCTAAAGAGCTAGAGCAGCGTGCCTACAAAAGAAGAGACAGAATGGAAAAGAAAGAACGCAAAACTAACGAAAGCATACGAATGACTGAAAGTAAGCTAAGAGAGATGATCTCTAACATCTTGAAGGAAGAGCTTTCCGCCAAAGTTAAAAAGTCTCTGGATAAAAAGGCTGATAAACGCGGTCTAACTAGAGGATCCGTTTATAAAGAGTTTGAGAAAGGTCTCGCCGCGTTTGCTTCATCAGGATCTAGGAAGGGTATGACAGCCCATCAGTGGGCTCACGCAAGAGTTAATTCAGCAAACCCATCAAAAAAATGGGCAGTTGTTAAAAAATCTAAAGCAAAAAAGAAGTAAGAAAACTTTATGTATAATACTGCTCCATCAGTTTTGACAATCTGTAGTCTACAAAATGACCATGTCATAAAAAACCACCTGCTAGAAATGCGCGCATTTGAAGGCTCTGCTCTACTGCTAGAGAAGAAAGGAGATTTTAAAGATCTCCTCTCAGACGCTGGTCAAATTGTATTGTCATCAGGCGCGGTAGCTGCCACTGGTGGCGCCGGCGGCGATGTAGTCGTAGATGTAATATTCGCTGCAAAAATTGCAGATGAAGTCCTTGCAGAAGTTACATCAATAATAGCATCAGCAGGTGAACTAGGCGCTATCATAATCGAAGCTGCTTCTTTAGATTTTGACGGCTCTAAGGCTTTTGAATCTCAAGTGCAAAAGCTGATCGAGCGTACAGTAAAAAACCAGCTTGTCGGTAATAAAGCTAAGGAAATGATTGAGAAGGCTTCTAAAAAGATCAATGAAATTTTACAAAAGATCGCAAGAGCAGTCGGAAAATGGGTTGGCGCCTTAATTCCTGATGACCTTGGTCTTGGTGGTCCTACATTTGAAGCCATGTTCGAACAAGCTTTAAAAGCCGCCGGTGAGGACGCATACAACGTAGCTATTCTAGGGATGAAGGCTCTACCTTTCGGCGCCGGTAAGTACTTAGTTGATTCAGATGCTTTAGAAGACCTCTTAGAAACGATTGCAACAACTATGATCAGCACAATCGATGAGACAATAGAATGGGCAGAATCTCAAAGAGAAGCTTTAGAAGCCGAATCATTTTCTGACGTCCTTGCAAGAAAAGGTAAGGCAGGACTTGCTGCATTAAAAGGTTTGGCTAAATCCACCACAGCCGCGACCAAGTCGGCTTCGGCTTTACAAATGAAATTCATGTCAGCTCCTACTAGATTAGGTCTCAAAGCGATTGACTATGCTTTCGATGGTAAGGTTTCGGCAAAAGGAGAGCAGCAGCAAGCTGCTCTTGCTAGCGCACTTCGTAATAACGGTGTGAGTGAAAAAACAATCTCTACAATCATAGAGTTTTCCGGTCCGTTTAGCACAGCTGATGCACTAGACCAGCTTCAAGGTGAGCAAAAGGAAGCTTTTAAATCTGGGCTTGGAGAGTATCTAGACGCAGCGAGAGAAGCAAGTAAAGGCGAAATACTATATCTGTCTGAAAAGGCTTTACCTGCTGTAAAAGAATTTCTCGTAAAATTTCGTGATGACTGGATCCCTCAAACGGTTAGGGTCGTAAGAAAACTAATGAGCTGGCTCATGGCCGCTCTCATCTTGTTTCAAGAGCTTATTAGTCCTGAAAAATACCTTGAAATGGAGACCAAGATGTCTCCTCTAGAAAAAGGAATGGAAGACACGCTTAAGGACATCGACCTTGATCTAAAAGAGTCAATAGACGAAGATCTTATTAGAGGCCTGGTAAAGGAACTGCTGGTTGCTGAAGACGTACGAAAACGCGGTGATGAATGGTGCGCGTACGTCGACGATAAGCTTACTAAGGCAGAAAAAGAAAATAACCCAAAAGCTCATAAAGGTAAAAAGGTTGGTAGCATTCAGCGTACGAAGTCAGGAAAACCAAGGATGAAAGCTCGCGCATGCTATCGTTCCAAGAAAAAAGCCAACAATGCAATGGCCGCCGCGATGATGGGGTAAATAAAATGTATGTGTATCGAGCATTCGTTAGGAAGGTCTACGATGGTGATACTGTCACTGTTGATATTGATCTTGGGTTTGATGTTGTGCTTAAGGCTCAAAAAATACGCCTTACCAGAATTAACGCCCCGGAAGTCCGTGGTAAAGAACGTCCGGAAGGGCTTAAATCCAGGGATGCCCTTCGTGATAAGATAGGAAACAAGTGGGTAAAGATTAAAACCCAAAAAGATAAAAAGGGTAAGTTTGGTAGATGGTTAGGCGAAATTTGGGTAGAAGAAGAATGTATCAATGACTGGCTTTTAAAAGAAGGCTATGCTGAGGAATACAAATGAGCCTACTCCGCGAATACATAAGAGAGCTCCTGACCGAGTCTATCGACCCCAAGATTATGTCGATGATCGATAGAGCAGAAGAGCTTGGTCTTAGGGGTTTTGTTAAAGACGGCTACGCAGCAGTGTATGACCCCACAATTGATGTTAGTAAATACTACGATGGCTATGTCGGTTCTGTAAACCGCGTCGCTGGTGTATCCTACAACCCTCGCCCCGGCGCCCATGGACAACCATGCTCCGCAGCTCGAGAAGTATCAGTATCAGGATCAAAAGACTTTGGAATGGGCCCATTAGCTTATGATCTTGCCATTGAAGCTTCAGGCGGATTGATGTCAGACAGACTCGAAGTGTCTGATGAAGCTCGCGCCGTTTGGGATTATTATCTAAACTCAAGATCTGACGTTCGGAGCTCCCAATTAGACAACGAGATAGATGATTTAACACCTGGGCTAGAAGATGACAACTGCCTGCAGAGTTCCGCCAGAGTAGTACCGGGGCAGCGACGTGTCCCAAGCGCTTCTTCCGGTGATTTGGCTTGGGCGGAATCTTCCTTGAGTAAAGTATACAGAAAGACGGGCACTCCTGTTATGGACGAGCTGCGTCGTAGAAACATGCTGGACGAAAAATGAAGATATTACGCGAGTACATAAGAGAGGCTCTTCTTGCTGAAGCTGCCAAAGGAATAAAAGACCTTCAAGAATTCGAATTCGTTCGCGTTATAAAAAAGGACGGATATGTGGAGTTTGCAATTCAGTTTGATGACGGCTCAGGTGAATACCACCCTCCCATTGGAGCCGTCCTTATACAGCAGAGAAGAGCTCCTCCGGCATGCTTGGATGCGTGGATGGTCTCTCATACTTTTGCTAAAGACAGCTGGGGACCTATGCTTTATGATGTTGCAATGGAGTGGGCAACAGAATATGGTGGTGGGATGATGTCTGATCGTATCTCTGTTTCAAATGACGCCTATGGTGTCTGGGATTACTACATGAAAAACAGGTCAGACGTTGAGGTGGAACAACTAGATCTGCCTACCGACTCTTTTAAGAACGGACCACAAGATGACTGTAAACAGAGTTCCACATTCAAGCACCTCATAAAGCAAGATCTCGACGACGATGCTTGGGTTGATATTCCGCTAAGTAAAGTTTACAGAAAGCCTGGCATGAAAACAATAAATGCTCTCAAAGCTGCTGGAAAATTCAGGGAGGAGCAAGGAAGATGAACCTACTACGCGAGTATATAAGAGTACTTCTTGAGCAAGGGCAAGGATCGAAAGGTAGCCTTGTCGTTGTAGATATTCAGCCAGAGTATGAAAGCAACACACCTTTCGATATCGGTGATATACTAAGAAGTGCTGCAGAAGATTATTCCAGAGTGCTATTCTTGTTCAATGGTGAAGACACACTCGGCATGGTTTCAGAATCTGCACTGAAGAACTTCTATCTTGAAAAGCTTGACTACGATGAAGAAGTGTTTGATGAGCTGTTGTCTAAATCAGAGTTTTTTGACAAAGGTTATGGGTTCTTTAGGGACGTAATGGATTCCGATGTTTGCTTTGATCGCAATCAGGTCGTGAAAATCGTCAAATACATGATTGGTAAAGACATTCAAGATATTCGTGACCTTGAAGAAGAAGACATTGAAGCTATCGGGGTTAGTGAATTATTGTTCGATGATCTTGAAGATTATGGATTTTGGGTTCCTGACCTGTCTGATGAGCTACCTAAATGGAGTGGATCAGATCTTGCAGGTGGTGCCAGAAACGAATGCATGGCAGAAGTTGAGATCCTCGGCGTAGCACAAGGATTAAGCTTCAATCACGTTGACCAGTTTATATATGAAGGTGACAATAGATACACAGAAGTCTTGACAGAGGCAGCTACATACATAAAAGAGCTGCTGACTGAATCTGCTATTCCTCCTAAAATAATGTCGATGATCGATAGACTAGAAGACGAAGAGGGCGGCAAAGTTAAAATCCATAAATATCAGGTACTAGTAAAAGACCGGCAAATGAAAACCTTAGCTCAAGTTAGCTTCGACCCCACCGGCGGTATGTATGGTAAATGCTTAGGAGCAGATGTCGTAAGTTTTTCTGAAGCAGAAGGCGGGTACGGTCCTTTGGCATACGATATCGCGATTGAGGCTACGGGTGGTCTCGCACCAGACAGAACAGAGGTCTCTAATTCTGCACGTGATGTTTGGGCCTATTATGAAAAGAATCGACCTGACGTTAATGTTCAGCAATTAGATGATCTTAGAAACAAACTGACACCTGAAGATCAAGATAATTGTGAACAGTTAGCGGCTGCAAAAGATGATTCAGTCGGTACAGGTGATGATGATTGGAACTGGGAAGCATCAGCTCTTAGCAAAGTATACAGCAAATCAGGAACTCCGGTTATCGATGAACTGCGTAAACGTGGGATGCTGGTGGAAAAATGAACCTACTACGCGAGTACATAAACGAGATAATCCGAAACTACAGAACACCTGATGGTCCTATGCGTAGTTCTACTAATCAACAGTTGGTAGTACCTGCCAAAGTTCTAGAGTCAGATTCAGGCGAATATCGAACAGAACCTCATTGGAGAGAATTTCGTAAGCTACCTGAAGAAGAACAATTGGCCTGGGCTAAGAAGCATTTTGCCGGAGGGATAAGAAAGCCACTCGACGTTAGAGTTTATGCTGATGGTTCGCTTATGTTTTCAGACGGCCACCACAGAGTCATGGCAGCAAAATTACTAGATGAGGAAATACCTATCGTTATCAAGCGTAATCAACTTCAGGAAAAATCTGAAGAGTTGTGGGAGTATTGGCTTGATTTAGTAATGCAGGGACTACACCCAAAAAGAGATTTAAATCCGGAAAGCTGGAATATTAGTACTCTAGAAGACGCGAAAGAGATAACAGGCCGATGAAACTACTACGCGAGTACATAAGGGAGTTGCTGTTAAAAGAAGTCAAGTCCTCTGAGCTTCCATGGGCAGAGCTGTCTGACATCTTACGAAAAAAGTTCCCCGGATTTGGTGAAGAAGTAGAGCTGCCAGCAGGCGAAAAACGCAAGCCTTTCGAGTTAGAACAGAGGACGGTAAAAGATAGGGCCGCGCAGAGAGTGGCTAGCTTTGTCGTCGGATACGGCGACTATTCTTATGATAACCCGGCGACAGAAATTTCCGACGCTGAGTTAGATGCTGTCATTGATGAAATAAACAAGTGGGCTGGTGGCTTTGGATTGCATGTAGCCCGAGATCAGCTGGCTATGAACAGCAATATCGCGATGCTTGCCGTTGGACTGATGGACTTGAAAACAGAAGAGGTTAAGAAACCAGCCAAGCTTTACCATGTAACAGATCCAGAAACAGCAGAAATAATCCTATCGCAAGGACTAGAGCCTCAATCTGCAAAACGAAGAGGCAAAGCTGGAAAAGCAGGCGACATGACTGGAGCCGCTGGCAGAAGCTATCCAGGCAGAATATTTTTATTCACAGATGCACAGACCGCCCTTAATAGGGCATCGAAGACTGCAAAGATTATGCATAGGCTTTCCTTCGTTAAGGGTGTCCTGGAAGATGAGGCAGGATATGAGAAGGGTGCGTCTCAAACAATCGGTAGGTCTGCTACTCCCGTGGTTTTAGAGATAGACGGAGACGCTGTTGGTAAGTTAATGTCAGACCCTGACTTTGAGAAGGGTAAGGGCGCCGCATTCTCGACTGACCCTATTCCACCTTCTGCAATCTCGAAGTATAAAACTGTAGATAGAGGAAGCTTCGAATATAATTGGCGAGACGATTACCGGGTCAAGCAGATGCTCAACACTAATTACGATGGTACAATGTCAAAAATTAAAGCGTGGGAGCAGAGTCAGGGGCTATGAAACTACTCCGCGAGTACATAAGAGGGCTGCTACTTTTAAACATAAATAAGCAACATGGTCTGTTGGTCTGTACAAAACTGTCAGATAAGCAATATTTAGTTTGGTAAAAACAGAGGGCTATTAAATGAGTAATATAGGCGAAGAAAATTTAAGAGGTTTAGTCAGAGAAATTCTGCGTGAACAAGCTGAAGCAAGTATTCCTAAGAATGAGTGGATCTTACTTTCTCCTGGTGATCCTCGCAGGCTAACCGCGCAGGAAGAGTTATTCAGCATCCTGCAATCTACTTACGCTGGTATCGGTGGCCACTTCAAGGTCAAATCCCCTGGAGATCTGGAGAGATATAATTTCTGGGCAGTTGCTGATATTGACGAAGATCCAGAAATTGATGTCGCCTTATTTGCGAAACCTGATATCGGCGGAACTAAGATGGGCGCCGCCGCAAACGATGGGTCTCCTGCTGCTGGCGCTGCCTATAAGAATAAGTCTGCAGAACTCAGGCAGGGTGGCTCACTAGGCGGAGTCTCAAACTGGTGGGGAGAAGTTAGCGGTAAACCTGCATATGCTATGTTACGAAGAGGAGCAAGCGCTGTCGAAGATGAAGGTAGGGTAATGCAACTTCTTGACGGTGATGAGATAATCTGGCACGGCGAGCATCCAGATCCAAACGCCCCGCCTGTCTTTAAGGCAGTAAAAGGCTGGTATACAAAGTCCTTTGGTAACAAAAAGTCAACGAAGATTATTTTAGGTTCGCCAGCTCTATAAAGATAGCAAGGTCACCATTATGAAACTACTACGTGAATACATAAGAGAGCTGTTGACAGAATCTGTTGATTTAAAAATCATGTCAATGATCGATAAGTCGGAAGCATTGGGATATAAGATAAGATTACTAAAGACGCAGGCACTTCTTGTTGATGGTACAACTTTAAAAGAAGTCGGAGTTATTCAGTGGGAACGCCGCGGTGTTGGACCAGGCGAGGTTTATGGGAATTGTGGCGGCGCAGCTGTATTAATCAAGTCAGTCGTTCCCGCAGGACTTGGTCCTCTTTTATATGACGTAGCTATAGAGGCGACCGGAGGAGTAATTGCGGATCGATTTAGCGTTTCACAAGATGCGATAAATGTGTTTAACTACTATGTGGCGAACAGGCCAGACATCCAAGTTATCCAGCTGGATAATAAAAGAAATGAACTAACCCCGAATGACGATGATAATTGTGACCAAATAGTGTCATCAGAAGATACCGGTTTTGATTATGGTGAATGGGTACAGTCTTCTTTAAGCAAGCTGTATAAAAAGTCAGGTACCCCGGTTATTGATGAGCTTCGTAAAAGAGGGATGCTAAAAGAACAATGAATCTACTCCGCGAATACATAAGAGCACTGCTTACCGAGTCAATTGACCCGAAGATTATGTCGATGATCGATAAGTTAGAAAGTAAGCAGTTTAACAATAACGTTAAAGTACACGTAGACGATTATGGCGACGGCGCAGGACAGGTCACAATTATCGACACTACACATCACGCAAGCTCAAACCTCGCGCGAGTTACGTGGGAAAAGGCAGCAGGAAGACATAAAGATCATTTAGGAAATTGCTCTGGCGCGAGTGTGGTCGAAGGCTCCCGCGCAAGCCATGGACTTGGTCCGCTAGCCTACGAAGTAGCCATAGAAGTGACAGGCGGACTAATATCAGATAGGATGGCAGTATCAGATGAAGCAATCGCTGTCTGGAATTACTACGCAAAAAATAGACCAGATATTGAAATCGTGCAACTCGACAATCTAGAGAATAAATTAACTGATACCGATTTTGATAATTGTGATCAGGAAGTGGCAGAGTATGACCTCTTAACCCGTGACAAACAATGGATCCCCTCATCTCTTAGCAAGATGTACCGAAAGTCTGGTACACCAGTTATGGATGAGTTGCGCAAAAGAGGAATGTTAGACTAATGGACCTACTTCGTAAATACATAGGGCTTATTCTTGAAAACGAGTATAAGTGGGACGTCTCTAATAAGAAGAATATGATGCTTGACCAGCCTGGTATCGAAGAGCCGTATAGAAAAAAAATAAGACAGTATCTAAATAAGATGGGGCTGATGGAATCTTTTTCTGGATTTGATTCCATACTAATACCTGGCCCACCTTCAGATCAATATAGAACATCTGAGTTAGAGGATGTAAGCCAGCAGTATCAAAACAAAAGCGCGCCTGAAAAGTTTCAAAAAACTTTAGACAAAGACTACGCTAAGTTATTTAACGAACTTGTAAAGTCTGAAGGTTATCCATGCATGGCCGAAACGATAAAACAAGTTGACCAATCATTATTGCCCATAATATTTCATCACAAACAACATTTTGACGCAGATAGACCAACACAACTAGCTAAGAAGGTTGGTCACCCTTTTCGTGGCGACTATTTGTTGAAATCTGCACAAACAGCTTCATACCCGTCCGGACACACAACGCAGGCTTTTTACTTAGCTCATTTTATATCCAGTATATATCCAGAACTCAAATCTGAACTTTTTGCATTAGCTTCAATGGTGGCAAATTCTAGAATAGATGTAGGAGTTCATTTTCCGTCTGACAATGAAGCCGGAAAACTCCTTGCAAAAACGCTATATGATATGACAACAGCTTCTAATAAAGCACCTGATTCTATAAGCGAAGAAAAAAATCCCAAGATTAAGGTTAGAGGGTATCTCAAACCAGATTCCAGCTTTTTTACTCTAACAGAGTGGCAGACTGCTGTTGAAATGTTATTGGATCTTCAAGAAGAAGGTATCGACACTAGAGGTCAAAGGCACACGGACCCTCGATTAAGCTCAATTTTAGAAAAATACTTCGGGTACCAGCTCAATGATGAAGTTGACAGGTGGGACTTATTAACTGAAAAGAATGTTCTTGACTTTATAGAAGACTTTACTAATCATCGATTTTGGGGTTTAAAAAGAGAGTTTGGATCATATTTTCCTGATATTCAAAAGTTAAGGTTTGCGTATTTCTATTCTAGAGGTGATATGGAACCGTATGTTTTACTTGACGAAGAATATACTTCACAAATGTACGGAAGCATTGAGAACCCAAAAGAACTTTTGCACTATACTACCTTAGACGGTATTTCAAGAATACAAAAGGCCATCAACGCTGGCGAGGCGTTCGATATATCTACATTCACGGTGGCAGAGCGCCCCTTCTTTCGTCCTGAGTCGAACGTTGTAATAAAGCTTATGGGTAACGTAAGGGCTGGGTTTAGAAGTGATATAAAGTCTATGGCGGTTGACACAGGTAGGCGCGCTTGTAATATGTACAGGCTTGAATATCCTGGTGATGATCTTAGCAATATTTGCTATGAGTTAAAAACTTGTGATGGAGACGTTCGAACCTCTCTATGGAATGAGTACATCGCTACACCAATCGAAATACTAGAAGTAATGGAGCTTAAGATATGAAGAAATCACCACTGTGGCAGTTTACTGGTCGTACTCCGTTAATTAAGCTAAGTGATAAACTTTACGCAAAGCTAGAGACGTATAATCCTACTGGATCTGTAAAAGACAGGATGGTCTCTTACGTCGTGGATCGTGCAATTGAAGCTGGCAAAATTAATAAGTCTCATAAAATACTTTGTGAGGCAACAAGCGGAAACACAGGTATAGCTTTAAGTGCTGTAGCTGCTGCGCTAGGGTTTGAATGTGTAATCTTCATGCCTGAAAACATGTCGGAAGAAAGAAAGCAAATGATGCGCGTTTATGGCGCTAGAATAATCGAATCCCCGGCTGATGATTTTGAAGGTGCTATCGCTATGCGCGATGAGTTTTTGTCCACCAACGAGCAAGCTTGGTCACCAATGCAATTTAGTAATCCAGTTAATGTTGAATGTCATAGAATAGTAACTGCCCGCGAGATTCATGACCAAGTGAAAGATCTAGGGTGGAATTCAGAATGGTCAGCCTTTATTCACGGTTCTGGAACAGGTGGTACGATAGAAGGAATTCGCCAATATTGCTCTTACAACGAGTTAAACACAAACGTTATTATGACGGTACCAGCTGAGGCCCCTCATGGTATTCAGGGGATTGGAGACGGTAGAGACTTCTTGGCTCATCCTGATAAGATGGACGATGTAATGACAGTAAAAACTCAATCTGCGATTGATCGAGCGCAACAATTTGCAAAGTCTACTGGTATTTTGGTAGGTATAAGTTCTGGTGCAAATCTTATTGCTAGTGAAAGGTGGATAGAAGAAAATGATCCACAAGGAGCTGTAGTTACTATGCTCTGTGATCGCGGCGAAAGATACATGTCTATCTATGGAGAAAAATAACAATGCAGGTTTCTATAAACGGAATACCTTTGACTGTTACACCAGCAGATAATAGTCCAGATAGAGTTCAAGGGCTAACAAACGTTCATGAATTAGACAAAGACTCTGGTATGTTGTTTAGGTGGCCAGAACCTGATATTCGCTCATTTTGGATGAAGGATACTCCTTTACCTCTAGATATCGCTTACATCTCCGAAAAAGGTGATATCTTAAGCATAGAAAATCTTGAACCATTTAGCCTAAGGTCGGTCGTATCACCGAAGCCTGCTTCGTGCGCTCTAGAAGTCAACAGAGGATGGTTTAATGATAACGGAATAGAGGTAGGAGACATTGTCTTCG
>Ga0209630_10002382_pt1 | contig 18240 bp, 10 predicted proteins | sample COG_01_FD_184745 | JGI IMG/M metagenome (GOLD analysis project Ga0209630, IMG submission 184745) | Pelagic Microbial community sample from North Sea - COGITO 998_met_01 (SPAdes) (version 2) | ecosystem: Environmental > Aquatic > Marine > Neritic zone/Coastal water | place: Helgoland, sampling... | reverse complement strand
CCCATACATGATCATTAAGGATCGCTATGAGGTTAATGGTTCACAGGCAACTAACATCGGCTACGTAAACGTCGGTAACGGCGACTACAGATGGTTCATGTACGGTGAGCAAGAAGCTCGTAAGCGCTTCGAAGACAAGCGTGAGATGATGATGCTCTTTGGTCAGACAGGAGCGCCAATTGATAATGCAGCTGGATCTGAAGGCTACTTCTCTGCCATTGAGAACAGAGGAATCGTAGTAAGCAACACAGGCGCAAACGCACTTGACAGCTTTGGTGAATTTGATGACATCATCATGGAGCTTGACCGTCAAGGCGCACCTTCTGAGTACGCTATGTACTTGAACAGAAAGCAAGACTTGGCTATCGACGACATGCTTGCTTCTGGTATTTCTAGCGGTGTTACAGCTGGTCTTCCAGGTCAGTTCGGCGCATTCCAGAACAACTCAGATATGGCTGTACAGCTTGGATTTAAGAGCTTTACTCGTGGTGGATACACTTTCCACAAGCACGACTGGAGATTGTTGAACGATCCAAACATGCTTGGTGCTGGATCAAACAACTTTATTCAAGGAGCTATGGTTCCTTTGCGTACTGTTGCTGACGCACGAAGCGGTGCTTCTGTACCTGCTTTGTCTATGCACTACAAGGAAGCAAACGGATACTCTCGTGAGATGGAGCACTGGGTTTCTGGTGGAGGCGTTTTGGGTCACACCAACAACGGCGATACTGGAAAAGACAATGCTGTATTCCACTACAGATCTGAAATCGCTCTTTGTGTTCGTGCTGCTAACCAGCACGTAATGATCAAGGGCTAAATATTAACCGAGTGAAGGGTGGGGGCCTACGGGCTCCTACCTTTAACTTTTTTAAAAAAAAAATTATGAAAAGATTCTTAAAAGTAGATAGCGGAGTATTGGTTGAAGCGGCAAACGTCGCTAAGCTTGCCACAAGCGGTTCTGACACCGTGATTACCGTAAACTGGGATTCAGCTTCTGACGGAGTAGACACCTTTACAGTAACTGGAGCAGCAGGAGCTGCTTACTTGGAGCGACTTGCTGAGGCGATCAATTACTCTACGCAGCTTATTATAGATGCAGCAAACGTATAATCTTCTAAGCTATGAAAAAGTTTTTGAAGATTAACACGGGCGCTTCAGGCGCAACTGGAGAAGGTGCACTGTATGCTCTTGACAGAGTTGAAAGCATCAGTCTCGACACAACTGATAACGCTATTGATGTTGAAGGTTTTGGCGGGGCCAAGGCTGTAGATCTTTCGTTTAGCGTTGTTGCTGATAAAGAAGCTGAAGCTGCTGAAGAGCTGGTTAAAGAGATTGTAAACGGAAAAAATAACGTCATTGACGCTCTGAACTTTTCTAAGAACATCTTGGGCCCAGAAATCACAGCTGCTTATACGGCAGACGCTGTAGTTACAGGTGCTGCTATTACGGCTGACGTTGCGGGTGCTTTCATAGGATGCACCTTTGCTGCTACGCTTACTGATAGCGCGGACGCTACGCTTACCGACAGTGGTACTTTCAGTGCCGCTGACGCTCCTGCGCTTTCGTTTGACGATACTGGAGCTACATTGACAGCTGGTGCTGGAGCAACAATCGTTGTGGACATCTCATATCCAAATAGGAATGAGGTAGCCAAGTCAATTACGGTGGCTGTTACTTTGACGTAATAGTTGTCTACACACACAGGAAACTGGCCCCACGGGGCCTTTTTCTTTTTTAGTATATTTGCATTAATTAATTTAATTTATTATGAATTCACAAGTCAAGAAGGCCCCAGGCCGACCTAAGAAAGAAGCGCCTGCTCAGGCTGTCGCTAAGAAGAAGCCTCTCATTAGAAGAGAGGAAAAAGTCCAAGAACATAAAGAATACGAAGTCATCCGTGGAGGCGGTGTCGTGTTTATGCTTCCTCAGAAAGGAGTAACTGTTTATGACAAGCAGAAGGATACTGTACGGGAACTAAGGTACTGCCCTAACGAGCCGTCTATCTGGGCTGATGAGCAGGGAGACAAGGCTGTCAAGAAATCAGTTCTGTTTCGTGATAAGCGTTTGTTTGTAAACAAAGATCAGCCCAATCTTAGAGACTTTATGGACCGTCATCCAGGCAACATTGCCAACGGAGGAAACCTGTTCCAAGAGGTTAACAAGAAGAAAGATGCAGAGACAGAGCTTAAGAAGGAGTTCTTGCTTACCGATGCTATCGCTATGGTGAGAGACAAGGACATCCAAGAGCTTCTACCTGTAGCTATGTTCTTTAACGTAAGCATTGATACTCCTGTGTCTGAGATACGATACAACCTCTTGCAGATCGCTAAGAGGAAGCCAGAACAGTTTATCAAGTCATTTGATTCACCTCAGGTTGCGGCTCGTTCTACCATCGTTCAGGCGAAAGACTACCAGATCTTAAACGTAAAGAAAGACGGTGTATACTGGTTTGACTCCAACGGTCTTATCGTTTCGGTCCCAGTAGGCCAAGACCCAATGGATGTCATGGTTAGGTTCTGCCTAACAGAGAAAGGAGCTTCGGTTCTATCGTCCTTAGAAGAAAAGCTAGAGCGTCTAGCATAAAGAAAGGCCACCTTCGGGTGGCTTTTTTGTTTGTCGTATATTTGTTCTATGGCTCAAAAGTTCTTCTTATTTAAGAGAAAAGACCCCGCTGTATCTGGTGGTGCGCTGTTTTCTGATAACGGAAAAGGCATAAGTGTAATTTCCATACCTGCTAACAACGTAGCCTACATGGTGGCTCTTAAGGGGGCTATTACAATGTACTTTAATAATTCCGCAGCTTTTGAAGAAAGCAGCCTTAAACAGGATGGGGAGTCTTTTGAAAAGACTAGCGTTACGGTCACTTGTGAGGAGGGCAAAGAGTCTGACCTAATGGAGGACATTATTAACTTCATAAACAGGGATACCGCAAAGAACGTAATGAAGTTTGACGCTACTGGAAACGAAAACACGTTTGGGGTCAAGGAATCAAAGCCAACTATAGACGCTAAGGTTAGGGCTCGTCCTGTGGAGAGAGGGCTTACAGGATCTGAAGCTACGATAACGGGTCTTGATTCAGCTGCTGTTATTAATGGTATCGACTTCATAACTACTGACAACTTGCCCTTCGTTGACTACGAAGCAGAAGACACCCCTACAGTACTGCCTGGTAGGTTAACGGTAAGCAATTCTACGGCATATAACATCCCCAACGGGGCTGCAGTATCAACTTTTGCCGCAGTCCACTCTACAGATTACCCCCCTTTGCTTAGGGGCGCTGATTCACTTTGTTCTAAAAAAACGCTTGATTACAACGTTCCTGGAAGGCTTAAAATCGGGGTTATAACAAACCCTACTCTTTCGGGCTCTCTGGGAAATAATCTCTCGGACGTCGCAGGTGTGGTACTCACTGAAGGCATAGAAAGGGATTCGGTCGCTCTCAGCACCGATATTTTAAGCGCTTCAGATTATCCTAATTTTCAAGTTACCACCGACGGTAGCGGAAACGTAACAGAGTTAGAAGTTACCTACTCTAGCCGCAACCTACAAGAAGGAGATGAGCTTACTATAACCGCATCAGGTGGCAATGTAACTCTTACTCTTAAGAAAAGTGATTTTCCTACTGAGATACCTGAAAGCCTTGCAACCTTTATGGGTTCAAACAATTCGCTTACGCTTGTCTCTCCCCCGTACCCTTTATATGACTATACTGTTTTTTGCGCTTTTGTAAGACCAAATGGTGCTTTTTTAGATCCTTTCTATGCGAGCATGTTTAACAGCGCTTTAACCTCTACGTTTAGGGCTTGCATGGGTCCTTTCCCTTACAGGTCCTTGGGTGATGTGTTTGAGTTTAATCATAACCGCCCAGAAATATCCACTGTATATCCCGTTACGCCTAACAAAATAAGGAATGTTAGCAAGGCTGAAGTTCCCTTCTCTAGCTTTATTAAGAAAGACACTAAAGCAGAATCTAGTAAAGAAAACTTAGACTCGATAGTCATAAGAAGAACAAAGACTGGGGACATACACGTTTATAACGGTCTGGGAGAGCAGATAGCGTTTCAGTCTTCAAAGGTTGATCCAGATGGAGTCTTTACCCCAGGAAAATTTGGAATGGTCCTTCCTTGTGTTTATGGTGAGCCAACAATTAGAATCGCTAGGTTTGGGGCCATATCAAAGGATATAGGGGATACGGCTTGTCGAGACCTGGGTACTCAGCTACTCAACAGGTTTAAGGTTTCGGGGAGTTAAAATCCGCTCCTCTTTCTTTTTGTATATTTGTTGTATGGTTAGCGTATTGCAAGTATATACCGCGTTAAAGGATTTAGCGAACAAAGAGCAGAAAGGCTTTATCACCCCTCAGGTGTTTAATTCTTTTGCTGCGCTTGCTCAAATGAATGTCTACAACGAGATGTTTTCTGAGCTAGTAGACGCTAAGCGTATAAGTAGACAGAATTTTGATCCTGGAAGAGATAAGTCTGTTCGCAAGCAGAAAGAGGAGGATTTGTCTTTCTTCTTTAGAAGAGAGAATGTAACGGAAACCGAGAATGGGTTTTTTAAGCCAACATCTCTTTCTAGACTTATCGCTATAACAGCAAATGAACTAGGAGATTCGGGGGTGGTTAGCTCAAGAACTAACTGTGAGATTGTCTACGATCCAGAAAAAATAGAAAGCATACTTGGAAGTAATCTATCTGAACCTACCGACGATTTTCCTGTCGCCCTTGTTTCTGCTATTGATATAGAGGTATTTCCAGCCCCAGAAGCTATTACGGTTTCTTATTACGCCAAGCCCACGTCTTTTGATAGGGAAGGCAACATAAACATAAACCCTCCTTACTATGATTTTAACGTAGTTAGTTTTAACGGTAGTGATGTTGAAGCTTTCGACTCTTTAAACTCAAGAAACTTTATGCTCCCTCCTCATTGTCTAACCGAGGTTGTGATGGAGATGGCTAAATTAATCGGTGTTCGATTAAGAGATCAAAACGTCTCTGTTTTCGCAACTCAAGAAGAAGCATCTGAATAATGGCTAGAAATACAGTACCCTTAAGTCAGGTTATAAAAGACTTTATTATTACCCTTGACGGTGATGATTATGCTAGTAACGCTTCAGACTCCGCTATCAGAAATCTGGCATTAAGAGGTATTAGAGAGATCGGATTTGATATTAGCAAAAAGATTAAATCCCTTAAGCTGTTAATAAACACCACAAACAATACCGTTGAGCTTCCTGATGATTTTGTTGATTTGCTGAAAATAGGAATTGTAGATCCAGACGGAATTGTCCGTGTGTTTGGAAACAACAAGCACATTAATCAGTCGATGTCCTATAAAGACGAAAACGATGTGGCTTTATTCACTTCTGTAGGCGCTAATGACGAAAATGCAGACGGGGTTCTTGACAGACTAGAGGATAAGACTTCTACTCAGGGGTCTGTAAGCTCCTCGGAAAACCTCAACGACTTTATATTTGACAACTACCTTCACGAAGGTAGCGTAGGCCGTTTATACGGAGCTGGAGGGGGTCACTTGGCTGGCGAGTACAGACTTAATCTAGAGCAAAACAGGATTGAGGTAGAAACAAATAACGCTTACACACATGTGGTCGTAGAATATATAGCCGACGAAGCTCGATCAGCCAGTCCTGACGTTCATGTTTATGCGGAGGAGGCACTTAGGTCGTATATGTACTACAAGATTATAGAGCGAAAATCATCCGTCCCAGCAAATGAAAAGTCTAGGGCTAGAGCAGAGTACTATAACGAAAGAAGAAAAGCTAATGCTCGTTTGAGCAACTTCACTAAAGAAGAGGCTTTAAAAACAATTCGTAAGAACTTTCATCAAGCGCCTAAGTACTGATGCCAATAGATAAGAGAACACCAAGAGTTTTAAACTCAGACCTAGACAGCAAGCTTTTAGATAAGGCGTCTATGGAGGACGCTCTAAACCTATATGCGGGATCAGATAATGAGGGGTTTGACGGTAACAGTAAGTCAGACGCTGGGGACTTAGTGCTAAAAAACATAAGAGGAAACAAGTTAATTTCTTCTGAAAATTTTCCCTTAAACGCTAGACTAATAGGAAGTGTAGAAGACGCTAAAACTGATATCACTTATTTGTTCGTGTATAGCGCTAGTGCGGGCAATCAAGGCATATGGGCTTACGACAGGTATGGAAAGCTACCAGGGTCAGCCCCAAACACTATAAAACTTGTATATAAAAGCTCTCAGTTTGACTTCCCTCAGAACGGCTTCATAAAAGCAGACATTGTTCGCACTAATGCTGTAGCTACTCTCTTTGACAGCCTCGAAGGAAAGCCTTATCAGAGTGAGTTTGACAAGGATGTTATTATTTACTTTACAGACGGTAAAAACGAACCTAGAAAAATAAACGCTTACAGAGCTTTTAATTCTAGCGGGCAGTTAATTAACGGGTCTAACACATTTTCTGAGGCCGACTTCATTACAGCCTGTCCTAAAACTCCATTAAAGCCGATTACATTTACCTTTGATTCCGATCCTGGAGGTGAGCCTAGAGCGGCGAACAACTTCGAAAGGTCTCCTGGCTTTCAGTTTGCTTATCAGCACATCTACACAGACGGGATGGAAAGTGCCATATCCTCTTATTCTGATATAGCTGTCTTGTATTCTGTTCTTGATCAGGGAAGCAGGACCTATGTTTCTCATCCGCACTATAGATGTTTGTTAAGCATTCCGTCAGCAGGACCTGAAATATCAAAAATAAGAATACTTGGAAGGCAAGGAAACTATGGTGGTTTTTTAGTTATAGACGAAATAGAATCTTCCTTAGAGGATCAAGACTATCCATTCTTTAACGATAGGGTTTTAAGGGGTGTAAGTACCGATGAGGTAAACAAGCAGTTTGACTCGGTTCCTAGAAAGGCTGAGTCTCAGGCGGTTTCATCAAATAGGTTAATGTATGCAAACTACTTAGATGGCTTCAATGAATCAGGAACTACAGCTACAGCGCAAGTAAGGTATCTAGAAAGACCTCAAGACTTTATTGATTTAGACTTGTTGTTGATACCGTCCTCTTACGGTCAAGACTCAAGCGAAGGAGCCGCCTTCTTTATTGATTACTCTCAATTTCCAAATTTTCTTCCAGCAGAAACAGAAGTGAGTATTCGGCTTTCTTTTATGCCTGACAGAAACTTTCACGTTTACCACTCTAAAGGAGCTGGTCAGTCGAGACAAAGAGGCCCTCAGCCTATTACAGGTAGTGAAGGATCTTACGAAGGGGTAAACTTTGAGCAGTCTGTCGCAAGTTCATCAGTGCAGAATGGTAGCCTTAGTTTTGTTCCTCAAGATTCAATAAACTCTGCTTTCGATGCAGGCAAAAACGGGAGCATATGGGGGCAGGACTTTCAGTCGATGTCACCTAGCGGTGTTAGCAATCCTTCCGTTCGATGGCAAAGACATCACAACCCAAATATAAACGGCTTTCCATACGGTGGTAGTTTTCCTGCTGAGGTTCAACCTGCTTCGTTTGGCCTGTCAGCTACAAGCCCGTTTATATTTCAAGGAGGTGAAATAGAGTTTTCAGTCAAAATAAAAACTACCATTGATGTTGCTGACGCACCAAGCGTTATTAAGTCGCTAATTGACATTGTTTTTGTCACACCTGATCTTCCTTTAGGGGGGTCTTTTACGAATGCACCTGGACTTATTTTGTTAGATTATCAAAACGAAAGTTCATACAGCTTTGATCTAAACCTTCAAAGTGGAGACACGATATCTCAATATCATGTGGGGCAAGGTGGGGATGAAGGTCCTCACACTAATTCCGACAAAATAATTGCTGTTCACGGAGGTCTAGCTACTTCAGAGACGGGTATACCCGTTGGTTGCTTTATAGTAAATAAGGCTACCCCAACATTTACTTTGAGCGCATTAGATGTGGAAAGCGCTTTTGGGCTTGATCAAAACCTTGTGTCTCATTTTGGCTTTAATCTTAGAGGGTTTGATGATGTAGAAACACTGACCTGCATGAGGGAAACGCCGACAAGCGTATTTGAGAATATTGACACGAAATGGATTTTAATTGACAATACTGATTTAGCTCAACTGTACACAACTTTTAACGGTATTGGAGGGGGCCAGGACAGCCCCGCTAACAGCTGGCTTTCACAGCAGGGCTACGGAAATGATTACGTAACAAACTTCAAGGGTTTTGGAAACACTCCAGGCAGCACAAACAACAGTGGTGATCAAATACAACCCCAAGAGCCGTTTAGGTCTTATAATGGGTATGGAAACCAAGTAGGGAGGGTTGCACTTTTAGAGGGGGACTCTTTGGTTGATCTCAATCAAAACTTAATAATAGTAGACGGAGAGGGTGGTCCAGGAGGAGGTCCTGCCAACAGCTCAGACAGCGAAAATCCATACGACAAACTTAAAATGTACAATCAGGGGTCTGTAACAGCAGCTCCTTTTGTGTTTGAAAACAGCGATATTTTCGTCTCAGGAGAAGAACAGACTTTTTACAATTACTTAACAACAGCTTTCTATGGGGGTGCTATTAGTCCAGTAGCAAGGTACATGGTTCAAACATCCGAATCTACATTTGAAGCTCTCTCGCAAAATCTTGATTGGATCTCTACTTTAATTCCAGGCATCGACATCAGCAAGGCTACAACTCTCCCCTTCTTAAAAAACAACCTAAGCTCTACCGCTGAAACTAGGTTTGATTATTTGTTGCCTCAAGGTACAGGCGATGAGTTTTCTCCTCTTGAGCAGGACAGCGTTGACTTTAGCCGAAATCAAACGGTTGTTGAATTATTTGAAAAGGAAGTGACCATTAGCTTGGGTGGTGGGATTGGGTTTAGCCATGAGTCGTTCAAGACTGAGGCAAATCATGATTTTGGCATCGTTTACTACGACGAAAGAGGAAGGCATGGTTTTGTCAATCATCTAGATAGTGCTTTTGTAGAGGGCTACAGCGATCAAGAAAGAGGGTCTGGGTCCAACAAAGGAAGGGTAGAGATAGACCTTCACCTTTCTGGCCAACCACCCTCTTGGGCTCACAGCTATAAAATAGTCTACGCTAAGAACAGTACAGTTCAAGATTTTGTCCAGTACTCTGTTGGAGGTGCTTTTGTCATTGAAGACCCTGAAGACAATGTGGACACTAATCAAACAAATAAGAATATTTACGTATCGCTAAACTACCTTCAGGGTCACCCGATTTCTTACGTAAGTTCTTTTGGAGCGAGAACCCCAGAAGGGGGTTTAAACTTCTATAAGTTTGAAGAGGGAGACAAGCTTTTGGTTATTTCGCATGGGCCAGGTGGATCTAGGGTTTACGATAACCATGATTTTGAGGTGGTTGGTACTGTAAACTTAGGCGATAGCGATAATCCGCTGTCAGTTTTGCCAAGCCCATCCCAACAAGGAGAGTTTGTTATACTGAAAAACAATCCAGACGCTGAGGGGTTTTCGTTTACCAGCGTTCTTGCTGGATCAGCGTCAAACAAATGGAACAAAAACTGCGTTGTAGAATTAAGAACACCTAAGAAGGTGCAGGACGCTGACGATCAAGTTTACTATGAGGTCAGTGATCATTACAGGGTTTTAAGAAACCCTCAGAATGGGATCTTAGAGCACGAAGAAGAAATAGTAACGGTAGACAAAGGGGATGTTTGGTTTAGGCCAGTAGCCACTAATGTTAGAGAGCTCGAAGAAGGAGAGTATGTAGATATTATCCTTGACGATGACGGAAACGCCGCAGCCCCACAGCCTAATTTCACAAACGTGTTTTTAGAGACCGTATCTCAAAGTGATTTATTTAGATCTGATTCTTACTCCTACTTAAGTAGACCAAATTTTATATTTAAAGACGCTAAAGAAACCACTAGAGAGGCTACGATTACTTATTCGGAGCCTAGCAATCCAGAAAGCAAAAAAGTAAACTACTCTTCGTTTAATGCTTCGTTAGCGAACTTTAAGGATTTGCCTGAGGGTTTTGGGGGGATACAGTATATAAATGATCACAATGATTATTTGTTTGTTCTTCAAGAAGACAAGGTTTCTATTATCCTTGTAAACAAGAACATTATATCTAGCGCTTCTGGTACTGGCACTATCACAGCTTCTTCTAATGTCCTTGGGGAGGCTGTCTTTTATCCAGGCAGAAACGGAGTTTCTAAAGATCCTTCTTCTATATTCGACTCTAATGAAGAGGTTTACTTTTGTAACAAATCTCTTTCAAAGGTATACAGGTGGTCAAAACAGAAGGGGGTTGATGAGATATCAGGCAAGGGCATGTCGTCCGTTATTAGAGCTAGTATAAAAAGAGCTATTAGCGATGACGAGCAAATAAGAATTGTTGGTGGGTACGACCCTTTAAAAGACGAGTACTTGCTCACTATTTTAAACCCAGAAACGAGGGTTACAACTGGCGCCGTTACAGTAGATCAAGAGGCTACAAAGCCTGTAGTCCCAGGAGGGGAAGACCCTGACGAAGACGACGATGATGGAGATGATGTAGCAACAGGTACAAACCTACCATTTACAATAGCGTATAACGAGTTATTTGAAACAGATTTAACAGATGATGATATGAGTGCAGAATTAGCAATAGATTACTTATTGGCCCTAAGGGATGAACCAGAAGATAAGCAACCTACTAACGGTCAGATAGGCTCTTTAAGAGATGTAATGTCCCCTTCGATGCATATAATAGACGCGGTACAGGCAGCTGGAAAAGTAAGCGGTCAAGCCCAGCTTGCTATAATTGGTGATCAGACTGGAGACGGTAATGCAGGTGGTTCCGACCTGCTGGCTTGGCTGGGAACCATTCCAAATGGAAATGACTTGTCCATATATTCAGACCATTCTGTTGGCGAACTAAACCCTCTTACTTCGACTCCTTTAGATCCAGACGAGCCAGTTGTGGTTGATCCAGATCCAGTTGATCCAGATCCAGTTGATCCAGACCCTGTTGACCCGTCAATACTAGACTTGTTCTCAAGCCCTTCTGAAGCTGTTAATTTATTAATAGATAAGGGAGATATGACAGCGCAGGAATTTTACATGATAGGAAACAACCTTATTGATGACCTGAGGAAGGACTCAACTGGAGACGGATACCTTGGAAGCCAGGACCTAACCTCGTTTTTGAGCGCTTACGGTGCGGCGGTGGCGCCAAGTGATGAAGCTTTAGTCCAATCAGGGCCTGTGGGGGCAGGGTTGCTTTCTGGAACCGCATCAAGCCTTGAGTGTGTGCAGTACCTTTTAGCTAATGGGCAAATGACGGTTGCAGAATACAACTCTCTTGCGGTACACGTAAAGACAAAAGTAAGATGTAACTTTGATAATGATGAAGGAGTTTCGAACGAAGATCTTTTTATTTTCTTTCAATCTTACAACGTAGAAACATCAAATGAGCTGCTGTTTTCACCTGAACAATTAGCGCTTACTCAGTAATGGCAACTATAGAAAAAGAGACCACCTTCGCTTTCTCTAAAAGGAGGGACGCATGGACGACGAGGTATTCATTTACACCGACTTGTTATGCGACGTGTGGTGATATTTTAATGTCATCGCCATCAAAGGACACCGAAGTCGGCGTGTGGAGGCACGACACTAATGTTACCAGAAACTCATTCTATGGAACCCCACACAAAACATCAATGACGCTTTCGTCTAATGATGACCCTTCTGCTGTGAAGATATTCAAATCTATCTCGCTCGAAACAAACACGCCCGACTGGTCTGCAAAATTTTACTCTAATTCAGAGTACACAGAAGACAATAACGGTCAGGAAACAGAAGCTTTGTCGGCTTTTAAAGACAAGGAGGGTTTTAAATACATGGAGGTGCCAAGGTCTATAAAGAACTCAACGTCTCACATAGTCCCTTGCCCTTTAATGTCTGGTACGGGAGTTGGCATTGGCCCCAATACTAATTTAAACCAATATATGGTCGATGTAGACGTCCCTTCTGGCGTGGCAGTTCCGCAAGGAAGGTTGCTAAACTCTGATTTAGTAGGGTTTAATAGTTTTTCTGGCGGGGATTTTAACGATATTTTTATAACCTCTTACTACGAAGAAGGCCAAGTGGGATTAGATATTAGTTCAAACGAAAACGCCAGTGACCTTAATGCCTTAATATTTGCTTTAAATCAATTCTTAGGTGTTGGTGAGGTTCAGATGTTTTCAGAGTCAAGCATTCAGCACAACGGAGATCAGATGAGAGGACCCTACTTGAAAGTTGACCTAGAGGTAACGACCAACAGACAGATTGAACTCCACGCAATTAATGTGGATTACGAATTCTCTAAGCTTGACAAGCGTTTAACTCAAAACACTTAAATTTGTAGATCATGGGTAAAATAAAGAAATATCAAGGCGGTGGAATATCAAGTCCTGGGCTTTTAAGTCCATCTTTTACAGCTCCAGGTTCTAGTTTACCATTAAACTTTGGCAAGTCTTCTGGCGGCTCCTCTAAGAGCTCTATTTACGATCAAGCATCTGGCGTAGTCCCGTATCAAGGCGCTTTTGAAGGAGGGGCGGCAGTAATTGGCGGTATAGCTGATCTTATCGGATCTAAAAACCGAATTGGAGAACAGCAAGGATTGTACGACGAAGCGATGCGTTTGAGAGGGGTTACAAGAGGCAAGCAAGATAACTTTGAATTTGGTATCGCACAAGCACAAAGAGATCTAGCTACAGCTGGCATTCGACCAACAGACTTGTCGCCTATGCAAGGAGTCCAGGCTACAGAGTTAGCCGCGTTGTCTTCAGACCCCAGGGCTCTGATGGGAGGTATTGGAGCCTCTACAGCTAGAGCGAATCAGGCTATCCAGGCTACACAACAAGCTGACTTGAGCAGGGAGCTTGCGGCTATGGGAAATCTAGCTAACCTTGAGCAGCAGATGCTGTCTCAAAACCAAGCGAAAGATTTTAATCTGTTGGCTCAAGACAGCCAAGAACAGTTTGCTGACGCTACTATGGCCGCACAAAACAAGATGCAATTGGAGCAGGACAGAAGAAACGCATTTGGCAACATTGCCTCTGGTGCAGTTCAGCTTGGTACGTCAATTGCAACTGGAGGAATGGCTAAAAATGGCGGAAGAGTGAAGTACGAAGAGGGAGGGAAGATGAGTGAAGACGTTATGATGCGTATCCTTGAGGAGCAGCGTCCAGTACAGAAGACAGAGGGTGAGTTTAACCACGACACCAACAAGAAGGCTATTATAGACGAGGAGACAGGGGTAAAGGAAGGTGAGGCTACTGGAGGTGAGTACATACTCAACCCTGAGCAAGGAGAGGCAATCAAGGTGCAGTACGACGAGATAGCCAGAATGATAGAAGAAGGAGGTGAACCTTCGATGGAAGAGTTGCAAAACCTATACGATGCTGTTCATGAGGTGTTTAGTCAACCACAATTTAACGAAGCGTAATGCCAGTAGCTAGAATAGGGGAAAGCGTAAGCTATTCAGATAAGCTTAAGGAACAGGCCCAACTCATAAACAAGAGAAGGCAGCAGAACCTTAATGTTGAGATCGCCCAAGAGGAAAAGAACCGACAATTTAGAGATCAACAGCTTCAAACGTTCTATGACTTTGATGTGTCTGGAATGTCGGCTGAGCACATAAAGGCTATTGGTAAGCTTCAAGCTAACATGGCTAACTCGCTAGACCCTAATTCTGAAGATCATTACCAAAACACACAGCAACTAATAGCTGATATATCTTTTCTAAACAACGCATACAACGTAGCTAGTAGGCACAGAGATCAGCGCCAGTCTGGAACTCAGCAGATGGTGGGTCTTATGACTGGAGAGGTTGAGGCGAACCCAGGTGAAGAGTTTGTAAACGAAGGCATAGACGGTCTTAATAATGCTAACGCTCTTTGGGACCAAGGAGGTTTTAGCGGAGAAATTAACGTTGGCGGTTCTGCTGGAAATAGGTCTATGTCAGGGGTCCCTCTTGTCCCAAACCCAGACGGAGGATGGATGGAAGGGCAAGGTGAGGTTAGCTTTTTTGAGAACTCGTTAACTAACGACTCAAGCCCTCTTTATAGACCCACGATTATAGCTTCTGCCCCTACTTTAAACAAAATGGCTGAATCCGCCATGTCTGACGAGGTGCTGAACGGAACCAATACTGAAGAGGTTGCTAATCTAAGGTGGAGCACTATGAGCGACTCCAAAAAACAACGGATAGCGAAGGAAGAGTATGATAGATTAAAGACAGAGGATACAGAGCCTTTTGAGACAATGACGCCTGAGCAAAAGAAAGCTATAGGGATTGACGATGAAAGCCTACGAAATACTTACAGGGATAAGCTTCAGGAAGGTATTGACGCTAGAGGTGCAGCACCTGGGGCTGACGCTTTTGATTTCAACAAGAGCATATCAAATATGCCAGTCCTCAATGAACCCATACAGATTAAAACAGAAAATGAAGAGTATACAGGTATCGGTAAGGTTGAGGGCGCTCAGTATGTTAAAGGATTAGACTTAGACTCACTTCCAGTAAGAGGCGCTCAAGGACAGCCAAGAATCCCTATAGAAGTTGCATTTGTTAAGAATGGACTTATAACCAAGAGGACAATTGACCCAGCTACAGATCCAGAAGAGTACAGCGACTTCATGGAATCCTTAGGCTCCAGAGGAAGAGAACAGCTTCTTGATTATTCTGGTTACTATCAGGAGCCTGGAGGCCCTGAGGTGGAGGTTGGAAACAATGAACCAGGTACATCTAATCGCACGGAATTGGCAGGAGATGATGACGTTAGAAGGAACCTAGGTATTGACCCAGAGAACGCAGACTCCACTCCTAACGCTAAGCTAGAGAGTGACCGCCAACTTTTGCTGGATGATATTGCAGACGCAGAAGAAGAGCTTAGGCTTCAGACTGGCCTTGGGGCTGGAAATGCTGGAAACGCGAAGGGAAAGATTGAGGCAATGAGAAAGCTTGTTGAGCTACAAGAAAAGCTAGGACCTATGAATGACGCTTTGGAGGCATTAGGCATAGAAAGAATAGAGCCTGAACCGCTGTCTTTTGATGAACCCCCACAAAACCCACCAGCTGCTGATCCAGAACCTATTGGACCGCAACCTGAAACTGAAAGGGATTTAAGCGCTCTTCCTCCTCTTAGTCCGATTGCAGAGCAGGTTTCAGTAGGTGTTTCTGCGTCCGAAGGTTATAACGAAAACATGCAGATAAACGTCCCAGATACACTTAATAGCGGGGTGACTATAGCTGGAATTGATATTGGATCAACGGCTGGAGGTGCTGACGGAAAGATGGAGATATTCGAAGTGTTCTTAAGGCCAGAAGATTATGAAGCGTTAAAGCCGATGGTGGGACTAACAGGTGCTGCCGCTAAAGAGGCGTTGTCCGCTGCTCAAGCAAAAGGGCTTTTACTTCAAGACGGCCTAGGGTTAGAAGGGGATGATTTTGCTAAAATGGCAGCTTACCATATTAGCATGCATCAGCTTCCAGCGATTTACAAAAAAATCCCTAAAAAACATTTTGAAAAGATGGACCAAGAAGTCAAGGACATATTTATCAATATTGAGTTCATGACCCCTGGAACAGGCACTCCAAAACTAGTTTTAAAGGCCATTAAATCTGGCAAGAAAAAAGACTGGGAGGCAGTGGCAAACGCTTATTATAACCCGAACACGGGAAGCACTTACTACGGAGACAAAGAACTGACGGACCAAAAGATAGCCAACTCTAAAATGGAAAACCCACCTGAGGGGGCAAAATCCATTGGCGAGGGCAACGTAAAAAGAGTTAAAGAGGCTGGCGATAATTTAAGGGCTTGGATTGAAAAAACTTACGGATAATGGCGAACGGAAACCCAGAATTTAATGATCGTCAGAAGTTAATACTAGACGATCTAAACGAGCTGTACGCGAACAGATTCGAGTCTCCAGTTGTGCCTACGGCAACGGAGGGGGATGATCGCCCACCACTCAGCAGCTACTCCCCAACGATTCAAAATATTTTCGGAGGAGAGGGTTTTAAGAAGGTGTATTCTGAAACAGAGGAAGAGGCAATGAGGAAGATGTTAGTAGATAATGATATCGACGCTGACAGCTTCTTTAAGAACGACCCTGAGGCAACGCCTGTTGATGTTATGAGAGCTACGAACTATCAGAACTTTGCGACCAGAGAAGAGAGGTACAACAAGGAGGGGACGTTTAGCAACGAAGAGGCTAAAATTCAGGGGCTTGAAGACCTAAACAAAAAGTACAACTCTATGTTTGAGGGTAACATGGTTTACCCAAAACTTGGAGCAAGGGTTGCGGATTTAGTACCTAGCTTCGTGATGGATGACGATGTTAGAAGGGCAGATTTTGAGCAGGCAATCAGAAATGAATACGGCTTAAAGTTTGACTTAGACTCAAGCGAAATGATTGGGGACGTTTACAGCGAGGGAAGTGTATTAAACGAGCCAAGAAAATTAAGATACAGGCTCAGCGATGCTGGTGCAGGGTTAACATCCAACGCAATGGACGTTATGAGCGGCCTAGCGGCCCTCGCGAGGGGTGTTGATTCGTATTTTGGAGTCGATGTATTGAGCACTCAAGCCGAGATAAATGAAGATTACCAGCAAAGAAAAGAATCAGGAGAAGCTCAAACCAAGAACGAAGCTGGAGACTCTTTTTTATCTTCTTTTAATTTAGATGATGGATTGTTTTGGGATGCAGTGTACAGCACAGACGCCAGAAATGATTGGTACGAGTCTCACACAAGGGCTAACACTGTAGACTTTCAACAACTTTCTGACGGCGCAGATGCCGACCTAAGTCAACTATGGAGGGCTACTACAGATCAGTTTGTTCAGTCGGCTCCATTGATAGCAGACATTATAGCTGGTAACGCAATAGCAAAAGGCGCTCTTAAGGGAGCTACTAAGGCTGTTAGTAGAAAAGCTGCTGGAAAGTACGCCACCAGAGCTGGAGGAAGGTACGCAAGTCAATCTACGGGAAGGTTCATGTCCAAGGAAGCGGTCATGAAGATTAACGAAAAGGCGGCAAAAATCAACCGTATCATCAACGGAACAGGGGGGTTTTTTGCAGCTGACGCTTTGATTTCTGCTGGAATACACGCAGATAATGTTGGTCAGGAGTGGTACGACAGCCTAACGCCTCAGCAGAGGTTTGCTTATTTGGCAAGTGAGTCTTCAGCGGAAACGCTTTCAGCTATAGTTCTTGAAGGTGTTGTGATAAAAGGGTTTGGTAGGGCTAAAAAAGCGCTTGGTCAAGGCGGGTTTAGAGGTCAGAAAAAGTTCATAAAAGAACTCGGAAAAGCTGTGGCAGAGTCTGTGCTTGTTGGAGCTTCGGCAGAAGCAGCAGCAGAAGCAGGCACAGCTGCTTGGCAGTACTGGAATGAGATTCAAGCAAAAAAAGCAACAGACCCTAATGCTGTAGGGTGGGAACAGGAGGTTTTTGAAGATAGAGTTTTCGACGGCTTTAAGGCTGGCGTTTCCTTAGGCGCTGTAGGTGGCTTGTTCGGGGGGTTGACTGGAGGAGCTGCTTCTGCTTACGTATCTACTAGACACCCTCTTTCCGTAGAAGCCAATAAAGAAGTTAAAAAGGCCGCTCAAGAAATGGTCAATGCGACTAACTCAGAGGCTAGAAAGGCAGCAGCCGAAAGATTCGAGAAGATTGTACAAAAACACTCTGGAGCAAAAACATCTTTGACTAGAGCATATTACAGGTTGTCTCAGCAAAACCCAGAGGCATTCACCAAGATCACCGAGCTTCAGAGAGAGATAAATCTCACGGTAAGAAGATTTAAGAAGTCAGAAGATCCAGAGCAGCAAGAGGCCCAGAAGAGAGAGCTTGAAAGGCTTATTCAAGAAAAACAGCAAGTCGAAAACGACATAGCTAAAGAGTCTGGAGCAGAGACCTTCGATGACATGATTTCTGAAGAGGTTGAAAAGCTTGGCACAGAAAGGGAGGAAAAGCTTGCAAGCTTTAAAGAGAGAAAAAGAAATAGCCCAGAGGCCGAAGCCGATAGGCTTGCTGAAATAGCAGAACTGCAAGAGCTTGAAGAGCAAAGAACTTCTCTTGAGGCTGCCCAGGCTGTAAACTCCCCTGAGCAAAATACAGACGACGACGCACAGGATCAGGAAGGTGAGACGCAGGAGGATTTTGACGCCATAAACGAATCTCTAGAAGATGACAGCTTGGAAGGCGACGGGGACAATCAATTTAGCAACACTATAGAAGAAGGGACAGCCTCAGCTGCGGT
>Ga0209630_10002381_pt1 | contig 18246 bp, 13 predicted proteins | sample COG_01_FD_184745 | JGI IMG/M metagenome (GOLD analysis project Ga0209630, IMG submission 184745) | Pelagic Microbial community sample from North Sea - COGITO 998_met_01 (SPAdes) (version 2) | ecosystem: Environmental > Aquatic > Marine > Neritic zone/Coastal water | place: Helgoland, sampling... | reverse complement strand
CTAGATCAGGTATTTCTAGATTTACCTGCAACCTCAAAAGCCACAGATATCAAAGAAGCCCAACCTCAAATTTCAGGGCGCACAAGGGTAGTTAAGATGGCAGTGCCGCAAAGTGCCATAGTTTTTGCTCAAAGAGGCCTTAAGCGAATTGACCCAGATTTTTATAAAGCCTATGTGCTTAACCACATTCTGGGTGGGGGGGGGTTTACTTCACGCCTATACAACGAAATCAGAGAAAAACGTGGCCTGGCCTATTCAATTGGCAGTTATCTATACCCGAGAAGATACGCAGGGCTTCTGCAAGGCTACGGCGGGACTTCTAACAAGCGTGTTGGTGAAACCTTGAAGGTCTTAAAAAAAGAATGGAGGCTAATGGCCAATAAAGGCGTTGAGGCTAAAACCCTCAGTGATGCCAAGACCTATCTGATTGGGTCTTATCCACTGCGATTTACATCAAGTGAAAACATAGCTGCAATTATAGTTTCCATGCAACTTGAAGACCTTGGTATCGATTTTCTTGATCAGCGTAATTCAATAATTTCCAATATCAGTCTAAAGGATGTTAACAACACAGCTAAAAAATTGCTCGATCCTGATAATCTGGTTATCGTGGTTGTTGGCACTCCCAAAGGAGTGACCTCGACACCTTAAGGAAGTTAGCTTTCCCGAAATTATGGTAATATTTGTGGTAAATTCGAACCACTAAAGGTTTCTTAAACTTATGCTCTACCACCACGACAAAAGAAGATGCTTCGCCGAAGCTATCGGCGACAGGGGACTAGATTTAGGCTCCTATTCTACTGTCCTAGAGGAAACCAGTGTAGCCCTTGATGCCTTACGCAAGGCCTACAAAAACAACAGTATTCCTATGCTTAATTTGCCCGAAGCAACTAGCGATATTGAAAGCCTGAGGCCGGTTGTTGAAAGATGCCGCCGGGATTTTGATACTATGATTATTTTGGGAACTGGTGGTTCAAGCCTAGGCGGTCAAACACTGTGTTCCTTGGCTGACGTGGGATTTGGCCCACAGGATGGGTCTCCACGCCTATATTTTATTGATAATGTTGACCCTAATACATTTGAGACCTTATTCAGTCGCATTGATTTAAAGCGCACTGGGTTTATTGTCATCTCAAAGTCCGGCGGGACCGCAGAAACAATTGCTCAATTTATTGTCTGTTTAGATGCCATTGACCAATGCGTTGGAGAAGAAAAGGCTGCCGACCACGTTCTAATAATTGCAGAGCCAGGCGATAATCCCCTGCGTCGAATTGCTAATAGTCGAAGCTTATCTACCCTTGACCATGACCCTGGCGTGGGTGGGCGTTTTTCTGTATTATCTAATGTTGGTTTGTTACCAGCGATGATTTCTGGCCTTGATCCCATCGCCATTCGAGCTGGGGCTACAAGTGTGCTAAAAACTGCACTTGAGGCAAAATCCCCAGCGGAGTGTGAGGCAGCAGTAGGCGCTGCAATCAGCATATCGCTATTTCGAGACAAAGGAGCGACCCTAACAGTAATCATGCCTTATGCAGATAGACTATCTAATTTTGGACTATGGTTTCAACAGCTTTGGGCAGAAAGTCTCGGTAAGGATGGCACTGGGACGACCCCTGTCCGTGCTCTTGGCACCCGTGATCAACACAGTCAAATGCAGCTTTATTTAGATGGCCCCCAAGACAAGATGTTTACTTTACTTACACTCGACGTAGCAAACACCGGGCGTCCAGTCTGCGCCGCAAACACCAGTGATTCCTCACTTGCATATCTCAATGGACGTTCCATGGGCGATCTTCTCTCAGCCGAGCAGAAAGCCACGCTGACGACCCTGGCAGATCGTGGTTGCCCAATTCGTATTTTTCAAGTTAATGAGCTAAATGAGGAAATTCTTGGGGCACTGCTTATGCACTTTATGTTGGAAACAATTATTGCTGCTCATTTACTTGGTGTTGACCCTTTTGATCAGCCTGCCGTTGAGGAGGGTAAGCGGCTTACACGGAACTTTTTGTCTGAAATGGATGTCGACAAGTGACTATTCGATATCTACCGAAAACCCTCGTCAACCGCATCGCCGCTGGTGAAGTTGTTGAGCGGCCAGCCTCGGCAGTTAAGGAACTGATTGAAAATTCCATAGACGCGGGGGCTAATCGGGTCGATATTGTCGTACGCGATGGTGGACGTACTCAAGTAATCATTACAGATAATGGTTGTGGCATGTCTCGCGAGGAGCTGTCGTTGGCAGTCGAGCGCCATGCCACATCAAAACTTCCTGATGATGATCTAATTAATATTTCCAGTCTTGGCTTCAGGGGGGAAGCACTTGCATCTATCGGTGCAGTCTGCCGTTTGAAACTTACCAGTAGGCGCCCAGACGATGATGAGGCTTGGACGCTTGATGTTGAAGGCGGAGATGTGGGTTCAATACTTCCAGCGGCACATCCTCCTGGCACCCGCATTGAAATCAAGGATTTATTTTATGCGACCCCGGCCCGTCTTAAGTTTCTCAAAACACCACGCACTGAACTTGGCCACGTTACTGAGGCGATCAAACGACTTGCCATGGCCCATCCAGATATAGGATTTGCACTCAATGATGGTGATCGCGACTTGCTTCGTCTGTCCGCGGTGCAGGGTAATTTCCTTGACAGTTGCTTGGAAAGACTTGGCGCGATTATGGGGCGAGATTTTGCCAACAATGCAGTTGCCATTAATGCTGAACGCGAAGGTGTAATTTTGAGTGGTTACGCAGGGCTACCGACCCTGAACCGAGGGAACGCCCAAATGCAGTTTCTTTTCGTCAATGGTCGCCCAGTTCGCGACAAGCTTTTTTATGGTGCATTACGGGGGGCCTATCACGATTTTCTCGCCTCAGACCGTTATCCTATGGTCGCTCTATTTCTTGATGTGCCAGCAGAGAATCTCGATATCAACGTGCATCCAGCGAAGACTGAAGTCCGATTTAGTGATGCGGCATTAGTTCGTGGACTGATTGTTGGCGCTATCAAGCACGGTCTGGCTGAAGCTGGCCACCGCGCATCCACTACAGTTGCCAGTAGTGCTTTAGCCGCCGTTCAACCGGGCTCCTTACCTCTAGGGCGCGGCAAGGCTAGCTACTCTAGCTATGGCAGTAACGGGCACGTCCCCCACAGCCTCGCAGATCGTGCACAAAGTTTTTTTGCTCCAGACAGTGGTATTGATGCGCCCTTGCTCGCCCCTGATGCTAGAGAAGAGATTAACCTTGGTGCTTTTAATGGCGAAGATTTGGAAAACTATCCCCTAGGAGCCGCCCGAGCCCAGTTACACGAGACATATATTGTTGCCCAAACTGGAGACGGTATCGTAATTGTTGACCAACACGCAGCCCATGAACGCCTTGTTCATGAACGTATAAAAAAATCGTTGAAGACACGAGGCGTCAAAAGACAAGGTTTATTGATTCCAGAAGTTGTTGAACTGGGCATAACATTAGCCGAGCCACTCATCAGAAGATGTGATGAACTTTTGGAACTGGGCTTAGCCATAGAGGAATTTGGGTCAGGCGCAGTAGTGGTTCGCGAAGTCCCGGCATTATTGGGAAACTGTGATGTCAAGGGTTTGGTCTGCGACCTTGCCGACGGCCTGGCTCAAAGTGACGAAACATTGGCCCTTAAAGACCGCCTCAGCGACATTACAGCAAAAATGGCCTGCCATGGTTCAGTGCGGGCCGGAAGACGTCTGAACGCGACAGAAATGAATGCCCTATTGCGTGAGATGGAGGCAACGCCCCATTCAGGCCAGTGTTCACATGGTCGTCCGACTTACGTGGAATTAAAACTTGTCGATATTGAGAAGCTGTTTGGTAGGCGTTAATGTTGCAAATTTTTTCAAGAACCTAAACACACATTTCCCCCTAACGCGTTAAAGCTAGAGACGACTCTCACAAGTAAGCACCCTTGATTTACACCAAGGCACACTCTCGAATCTTGGCTACTCAAGTTTTGAATAGCGTCGAGATCCAGTCCCTCTGGTTTGGGTCTTCTCCACCTGATTGCGAAGGCGGGGAATAGGCACTGTCAGGGCGTGCATCTGAATGAGAAACTGATCTACTTATTGTCATATTGTGCAGACTATTGCCTTCGCCAGGTGGTGCCCTCTGGTCCATCTTCAAGAACAATCCCCTGCCCCATGAGCTCGTCACGAATGCGGTCTGATTCGGCAAAATCCTTATTTTCACGAGCTTCAAAACGCCGTGCAATGAGAGCGCTAATAGCAGATTCATCACAAGCGCCTTTGAACCAGACGCTTGGAGCCTGTTGCAAAAGCCCTAACATATTTGCGGCAGCCACGAGACCTGACCTGGATGCGCTATCACCAGCACGGGCCTGATTAGCAAGGTTATCCATTTCAGCAATGGCCTTCGGTGTGTTAATGTCATCCGACAGCGCAATGAATGCAGCTTCGCACGTATCTTGCCCATTAGTCAGCCCGTTCGTTAGCCTGTACCAACCATCTAGTTTCCGTTTCGCCTCGGCGATACCAGCTTTGGTAAAATTCATTGGTTGACGGTAGTGTGTTGAGAGCAAAGCTAATCTTATCGCTTCACCAGGAAATTCCTCCAGAAGGCTGTTGACAGTATAAAAATTACCTATGCTTTTAGACATCTTCTGGCCTTCTGCCATCAGGTAGCCATTGTGCATCCATACCTTAGCCATGCTTTCCGTTCCATGACTACAGCGGCTTTGGGCAATTTCATTTTCGTGGTGAGGGAAAATCAAATCCTGCCCGCCACCATGGATATCAAATTCTTTGCCAAGATACTTGTTGCTCATTGCAGAGCATTCCATGTGCCAGCCGGGTCTTCCAATCCCCCACGGACTTTCCCAGCCAGGCTCCAAACTGCTTGAGGGCTTCCAAAGCACAAAGTCTGCAGCATCTCTTTTATATGGGGCTATCTCGACCCTTGCACCCGCAATGATTTCATCCCTATTATGACCGGACAATTTACCATAGCCATCCCATGAAGAAACAGAGAACAAGACATGGCCTTCAACTTCGTATGCATGCTCTTTCTCAAGGAGAGTTTTGATCATAGAGATCATTTCTGGGATGTGATCTGTTGCGCGTGGTTCAACCACAGGTTCAAGTGCATTTAGGGACGACATGTCTTTATGGAAAATATTAGTGGTTCGCTCTGTGATAGAACGAATATTTTCGCCCGTTTCTGAAGCCCTGGCATTAATTTTATCATCCACGTCAGTGATGTTGCGAACATATGTTACTTTTGGGTAGACCTTTTTAAGCAGACGGTACAAAACATCGAATACAACAACTGGACGGGCATTACCAATATGTGCCAAGTCATAAACTGTCGGTCCACAGACGTACATACGAATATGTTTTTTGTCTAATGGTTCGAATTTCTCTTTTTTTCGAGTCAACGTGTTATGAAGGTACAGCACCTAAGATCCTTTTTGATCAAGAAACCGTTTTTATGCATTTGGCTATTTTGACCTTGCAGGGCACCACCAGCACATTATTTGCAATTGAAGCCAAACCCACTAAATGCAATGACGGTCTGGCCCTTTCTAAGACTACCCTCACAAAAGTACTGTTACTACCCTCGTTAGCATTTAGCTCAGAATTAGTTATCGCCTTAGCCCTACCCAAGCCATGACTGCTGATCGCTTTTTCTCTGACCTGAATAGGCATCGCTGACAAGACTAAAGAGATGAGTATAAAATATTTATACATTTCCATCTTTTTTTCCTTCCAAACGTTGCATAACACGTGCGCGTCCAATCAAAGGCAATAGCATTTTAAGTTCTGGACCATAATCAAGTCCGCTCAATGCCAATCGTAACGGTAGGAACAAATCCTTACCCTTACAGCCCATTTTTTCCCTGATTTCCTTCGTCCATTTTTTCCACGTTGTCTCGTCCCATGGTTCCACAGGCAACAGTTCAGCCACGCCCTTAGCAAAGGAAACATCTTCTATTATCGTTTCAATATCATCGAAACAAACCTTGTGCCATAGGATCACATCATCAAAGCGCTCTAGGTTAGACCTAACAGCGCTCCAGAAATACGCGTTTGCACGATTCAAACCTAACCCATGCATTCTCTCATAAACATCTTCAATGGGCGTAGCATGCAACAAAGCTGCATTGAGGGTTTTTAGTTGCTCTGGGTCAAACTTTGGTGTTCCACGCCCAGTATGGCTTATATCAAAATCTACAGCCAAATCATCAAGGGTAGTGCACGGCGTTATAGAATCGGAGGTACCGATTCTAGCCAGGTAACTGTTCAGAGCCATCGCCTCGACACCCTCTTCACGCAAGGAGGTTAACGTTATAGAGCCAAGACGCTTAGAGAGACCCTTGCCACTGATATCTGCCAGCAAGGGTGTATGGGCAAAAGTCGGCGGTAGTGCTCCAAGCGCTTCAAAAAGCTGAATTTGAACAGCTGTGTTGGCAACATGATCTTCACCACGAATTACGTCAGTCACTGCCATGTCAACATCGTCAACAGCAGATGGTAGCATGTACAGGTAGGTCCCATCGCCGCGCACCAAAACAGGATCACTTAAATTGCTCCCGTGAAAATGAACTGGGCCGCGCACAAGGTCGTCAAATTTAATATCTTTATGATCCAGCTTAAAGCGCCAATGAGGCTTGCGTCCTTCAACTTCATATTCGCGTAGTTGTACAGCGTCAAGCTCAAGGCCAGAGCGATCATATATAGGTGGTTTACCCTGAGAGCGCTGACGCTTCCGCTTGTAATCCAATTCTTCTGATGTCTCGTAACAGGCATAGACGCGTCCTGCTGTCTTCAGCATCTCTAGGGTTTCTCTGTAACGATCTAGTCTGGCCGATTGGCGTTCCAATTGGTCCCATTCAAGGCCGAGCCATTTTAGGTCTTCTTCGATAGAAGTTGCATATTCATGCGTTGAGCGCTCCTTATCTGTATCATCCAGACGCAGAATAAAGCGGCCATCTGATGATCTTGCATGCAACCAATTAGCTAAGGCCATGCGGATGTTTCCAACGTGCAAATTACCTGTTGGGCTGGGGGCAAAACGAACGACGGTCATAATTCGCTTCCTTTTGGCTTATAACCAGTAAAACCATTAGTGATTGGATAGCGACGATCACGGCCAAAAGCACGCGAAGATATCTTAACACCAGGGGGGGCCTGACGACGTTTATATTCTGCCCGGTCCAGCATACGCCATACCTTCTCGACTGTTTGAGGATCATGCCCCGTGGCCGCAATTTCAGCTGCAGATAACTCGGCTTCGATCAAACCGTGTAAGATATCGTCAAGTTCTTCATAGGGCGGCAAGCTGTCTTCATCCTTTTGATCCGGTTTCAGTTCCGCTGAGGGCGGCTTGGTTATAACTCGCACTCCCATAACAGGACCTGCTGGGCCGAGGACACCAGAAGGAATGTTAGAATTGCGCCACTCAGACAAAGTAAATACCGTTGTCTTATATATGTCCTTCAATACCGAATAACCCCCACACATATCACCATATAGGGTTGCATAACCAACAGACATTTCCGATTTATTTCCTGTTGAAAGTACCATGTAACCAAATTTGTTGGACAAGGCCATCAAGGAAAGACCACGGGAGCGGGATTGTACATTTTCTTCTGTGGTATCGGAGGTTTGATTCTCAAACGAAGGTTTTAGCATCTCCTCAAAAGCTATCATTGCAGGTTCAATGGAAATGCTGTCCAAGCGACAGCCCAGAAAATCTGCAATCTCAGCCGCATCATCGAGGCTCTCTTGTGAGGTATATGGGGATGGCATCATCACGCAATGAACTCGATCAGGACCAATAGCGTCAACGGCGACGGCAGCGCTTAGGGCACTATCAATTCCGCCGGACAAACCAATCAGGACACCTGGGAAATTATTTTTGTTAACGTAATCACGCAAACCAAGAGTAATAGCCTTGTATATTTCTTCTATTTCATTAACATGATCTGTCTTAACCCTATTTCGGCAACACCACCTGTTTTTACTCAGCTTCCAGCTTGTCTTCATTACGCTGTCCTGCCAAGAGCACGCGCGTTGTACAAGTACACCACCATCACCCATGACAAAACTATCCCCATCAAATACTAGTTCATCCTGACCGCCAACCAAGTTGACGTAAACTAAACCTAGCCCAGCCTCCTTGGTACGAGCACTAGCATAATCAAAACGGGCAGTTTTCTTTTCTACATCAAAAGGAGAACCATTAAGTACCACAAAAAGATCTGCACCAGCTTCAGCTAACCCCATGGAAACCTTACCACACCACATGTCCTCGCAGATCATGACCCCAAGCTTTACGCCACGGAATTCCATAGGCTGAAAATCTCTACCAGCACTAAATACCCGCTTCTCATCGAACACACCATAATTGGGAAGCTCATGCTTGTAGCAGGTTGCTGCTATTTTTCCTTCTACAAGAAGTAGTGCGGCATTATAAAGATTTCCACTTTCACGCCATGGCGTTCCGAGTAGCACCGCAGGCCCACCATCAGCAGTTTCACTGGCAAACAACTTAACCTGTCGCTCAATCGCATCCAAAAATGCTGGTTTCAAAACCAAATCTTCCGGTGGATAACCACTGACCATCAGCTCCCCACTGACCATTAGGTCCGACCCCTGCGCCCTAGTACGCGCACCACGAACCAAATCTAGATTTCTTTCAATGTTCCCCAGCGTAGGATTTAGCTGGGCCAAAGCAATATTCAGTGTATCAGTCATTAAAAAAATTTCCGTTTCTGGAAAGCGGAGCCTATGTGCCAACGTATAACCTGTCAATTCCCCCTCTTGTATGTTCTTTATCTTGTTATATTTATTAATTGATTAGAGCTGTCTGAAACCTGTAAAGTTAATATTGTCACCTAGTGTTTATCAGCTGTTACAACCTCAAAGTGACAATCAGGGTAGTCTAAATAATAAATATCATATTTATCTGAACTTAGACTTTCTATACAGAAACTCCAAAACGATCTTCTTTCAGAGCTTCGGCAATCAGAAAAGCCAACTCAAGGGATTGATTGGCGTTAAGGCGCGGGTCACAATGAGTGTGGTATCTGGCGCTTAAATCACTCTCAGTAATTGCCTGACCACCTCCAACACATTCAGTTACATCTTGTCCTGTCATTTCAAAATGAACGCCTCCAACGTGAGTTCCTTCAGCCTTATGAACGGCAAAGAAGCCACGGACTTCCTTAAGTATTTTATCTACAGGACGTGTTTTATAGCCATTTGAGCTTTTAACTGTGTTGGCATGCATAGGGTCACAAGCCCAAACTACCGAACGTCCTTCCCTCTTAATAGTTCTAATCAATTGCGGCAATTCACGCTCAACCTTGTCAGCACCTAAACGGACAATCAGCGTCAAATGACCAGATTCATTTTTTGGATTCAGCACGTCAATCAATTTAATTAGTTCGTCAGGCTGCATAGTTGGGCCAACCTTAACCCCTATAGGATTGGCAACACCACGCAGAAATTCAATATGAGCACCATCGAGCTGGCGTGTTCGATCACCAACCCAAAGCATATGGGCTGAGGTATCGTACCAGTCACCTGAAATGCTATCGACACGTGTCATTGCCTGCTCGTAGTTAAGCAGTAACGCCTCGTGGGAAGTAAAGAAGTCGGTTTCACGGATTTGCGGTGTTGTTTCCGACGTCAGCCCACAAGCCGCCATAAACGCTAAAGCTTCACCAAGACGGCTGGCCAAATCACTGTAACGCTCTCCATATTTACTGTCGCTAACAAAGTCCAAAGTCCACTGATGAACCTTATGAAGATCTGCATAACCGCCTTGGGCGAAGGCCCTGAGTAAATTCAGCGTCGCCGCTGCCTGATTGTAGACACGTTCTAGACGAGCAGGATCAGGAGTACGAGCCTCAAACGTAAATTCCATACCATTGACCATATCACCGCGGTAGCTTGGTAAAGTTACACCATCAATAGTTTCTTCTTCTCCAGAACGAGGCTTGGCAAATTGTCCCGCCATACGACCAACTTTAACAACAGGGCAGGCTGCGCCATAGGTCAAAACTACTGCCATTTGCAACAAAACACGAAATGTATCCCTAATATTATCAGGATGGAATTCAGCAAAGCTCTCCGCACAATCCCCACCTTGCAGAAGGAAAGCTTTGCCATCAGCAGCTTGGGCAAGTAACCGTTTCAGCTTACGTGCCTCCCCAGCGAAGACCAGGGGTGGATAGCCACACAGGCTTTCCTCAACTGCGCTAGCAACTGCAGCGTTCGGATAAGTTGGCATTTGCAAGGCTTGTTTTGAACGCCAGCTATTCGGCGACCAATTTTTGGTCATTTTCAATCCTTAGGCATTTATAAAAATTTTTAAAAGCTAGCCTATACCCTTGTCAGAGAAATTTTTCCAGAAAAACCGAGCTTTTTTAATCATCAACGTCGCTATTTTTGTACAGCCGCTTCTCGCGCATGGTTACAAATTCTTCAGCTGCTGAGGGGTGAATGCCAACTGTGGCATCAAATTGCGACTTTGTCGCACCACATTTTAGAGCAATCCCAAGACCTTGTACTATTTCAGGCGCATCCAAGCCCATCATATGACATCCAACAACTACATCTGTTTTTTGATCGACGACCAGCTTCATGAAAGTCTGCTCATCCCGACCCGATATAGTGTGCTTCATGGGGCGAAAGCTCGACACATATACATCAACATCTTTGTATTGAGCACGGGCCTGTTCTTCACTAAGCCCAACAGTGCCGATGGGTGGGGAAGAAAAAACGGCAGAGGGTATGTTACTGTGATCAACTTTGGTTGGATTGTCATTAAACGCTGTTTGGACAAAAGCCGCCCCTTCGGCGATAGCGACAGGTGTAAGATTAATACGATCTGTGACATCTCCTACGGCCCAAATTCCCCCAACACGTGTCTTCGAATATTCATCAACAACGATAGCGCCGTCCTGATTGATTTCGACACCTATTTCTTTAAGCCCCAACCCCGTTGTGTTGGGCTTACGTCCCGTAGCATACATGACCTGATCAGCATCAAGGACATCTCCGCTAGTAAGATGCATGTAATAGCCATCATTCCGCTTTTCAATTCTATGCACAACAGACTTGGTCTTTAGAGTAATGCCACGCTTTTGCATCTCGGTGGCCAAACACAACCGCACGTCTTCGTCAAACCCACGAAGGATCTTATCCGCGCGCAAAACAAGTGTCACATCAACGCCAAGACTTTGAAATATACCAGCAAATTCTACAGCGATATAGCCAGCTCCGACGATAATAATTTTCTTTGGTAAGACACTGAGGTCTAGCGCCTCATTGGAACTGATAGCATGTTCAATTCCAGTAACATCCGGCATGGAAGGCCAGCCGCCGACGGCAACAAGAATATGCTTTGCATTATAATCTTTGCCTGCAACCTGAACTGTATTTTTGTCAACGATCACCCCTCGGCCGTTTAGTACGTCTACATTATTCCCATTAAGGACTCGCTGATAAATTCTATTCAGTCGATCAAGCTCCTTGTCCTTTGCGGCGATCAGTTTTGCCCAATCGAAAATGGGCTTAGATAAAGTCCAGCCATATCCTAAAGAGTCTTCAAAATCATCAGCAAAGTGACCCGCATACACAAGAAGCTTCTTGGGCACACAACCGCGAAGCACGCATGTCCCACCAACTCTACTCTCCTCAACGATGGCAACACGTGCACCCAATTGCGCAGCCATCCGCGAGGCGCGAACCCCCCCAGAACCGGCTCCAATAGTTATCAGATCATAATCAAATTGGGACATATGAAGATCCTATACTTGTTTACAGGTCGCCAAAGCACATGTACTTAACCTCAAGGAATTCCTCAATGCCATACTTTGATCCCTCACGGCCAACGCCAGATTCCTTGATCCCACCAAACGGTGCAACTTCCGATGAAATGTTGCCGGCATTTGCTCCAACCATGCCGTATTCTAATGCTTCAGAAACTCGCCAAACCCGACCAATATCCCGTGAATAAAAATAAGCAGCTAATCCGAAAGGCGTATCATTGGCCATGGTGACAGCTTCTTCCTCGGTTTTAAAGCGGTAGAGGGGTGCAACTGGTCCAAATATTTCCTCTGAAGCGATGTGCATAGAAGTATCCATGTTGGTCAGCACCGTCGGTTCATAAAAAGTGTAGCCCAGGTCACTTCTCTTGCCACCAAGAACGACTTTTGCTCCTTTGTTGATGGCATCATTTACCAAGGCTTCAACCTTTTCCAGTGCCTTTTTATTTATTAACGGTCCCTGCGTTGTATTAGTGGCGAAGCCTGAACCTAAACTCAATTTGTCAATAGCCATAACTAGTTTTCTGGTGAATTCTTCATAAACATTATCTTGGACAAGAAAACGATTAGCGCAGACACAGGTCTGGCCTGTGTTACGGAATTTCGAGGCCATAGCACCCACAACAGCTTCGTCTAGGTCAGCATCATCAAAAACTATAAACGGTGCATTCCCGCCGAGTTCCATTGACACTTTCTTGACCGTGTCTGCGCACTGTTTCATGAGCAACTTGCCAACCGGAGTAGAGCCCGTGAACGATAGCTTGCGAACTTTTGGGTTAGATGTCATTTCCTTTCCAATTTCCACTGGAGTACCAGTAACAATATTGATAACACCCTTGGGGACTCCTGCGCGCTCAGCCAGTGCAGCCAAGGCTAGTGCTGAAAATGGGGTGTCTTCCGCAGGTTTTATGACTACAGAGCAACCAGCAGCAAGAGCAGGGGAGCATTTCCTAGTGATCATCGCGTTAGGGAAATTCCAGGGTGTGATCGAAGCGACAACACCTATGGGTTGTTTAATTACGATAATACGCCGATCAGTAGAAGCCGCTGGTATGATGTCCCCATAAATACGTTTGGATTCTTCTGCAAACCACTCGATGAAGGATGCCCCATAGACAATCTCACCCAATGCCTCAGCCATCGGCTTTCCCATTTCCAAAGTCATAATAGTCGCCAAATCTTGCTGGCTCTCTAAGATAAGTTCGCACCAGCGTCTCAAGATCCTTGCTCTTTCTTTGGCAGTTCTTGACGCCCAGGCGGGTAGAGCAGCAGCAGCGGCATCAATAGCGCGGGCTGTTTCAGCTTGACCCATTTGCGGGACTTCTCCCAGCTTTGATCCATCGACTGGGTTATAAACACCAAAGGTCACTCCATTGTCCGCAGTGGCCCATTGACCATCCAAGTAACACTGTTCACGAAATAAGGATAAGTCATTGATTTTCAATATAGCCTCACTAGCATAATTTTTGTTGGACGTAAGAGAATTAAACAGATGTAGGTTGTGATAAGTCTATTCAATAGTTGGAATAGACAAAATATGATTTATTTTCTAAAAAGAGACGTGTTCTGTTTGCAAAAAGAGTTTGCGCCCAGCGTGATTTTTAAGTCTGTACATAGGTGACGCCACAAACTTTTACTGGTAAGAACACCTTTACAAAGCAAAAACATCCAATTTTTTCATATGGAATGTGCCGCCTCAGACATAATTTTCATTTTTTTTATTGCTTGCTCTCGAGTGAAAAAACCAAGGCCGCAATCGGGTCCAGCTATTAATCTCTCGGGATCAATATGCTCTAGTGCCTCCAGTAATCTAGCCCTTACTTCTTCAACGCTCTCCATTCTGCTACGAGCAATGTCAATAACACCTAATATCACTTTTGTTTTTGAGAATTTTTCAAGAATTATAAGATCATTATTCCGATGGGCATCTTCAATTGAAACTTCGTCTATGGAGGAATTTTCAACCGCATCAACAATCTTCAAATAAGCGTCTCTATCAGCTTTTTTATAATCCTCTGCGTCAAGGGAACTAGGATAGCCACAGCACATATGAACAACGCGGTTTATTGCTTTGGGAATTCCATGCAGTGTTCTCTCGAGGTTTTCAAAACCATATTCAAGGGCCTCTTCAGGTTTACGTGCAAAAACAGGTTCGTCAATTTGAATATATTGACATCCAGCGTCAGCAAGCGCCTTTACTTCTTTATTTAATGCCGCCGCTAAATCAGCACCCATAATTTTGTCATCAGAATAATAATTATTCGCAATTGAATCAGCTATAGTCATCGGCCCAGGCAAAGTTATCTTTACAGGATTTTTTGTAAACTGTTGAGCAACTTTCCAGTCAGTGTCCAATCTGGTTTCACTGAGCCTAACAGGCGACAGAATAGTTGGTAAATCCGCCTCAAATGCACCATCGCGAACTGAACGATGGGTGACATCTTGAAAACTAACCCCAATCAATCTACGGCATTGATAGTGTATGTAGTTTTCTCTCCTAACCTCTCCATCAGTGGGGACGTCAATTCCAGCACTTACTTGATCATTAATTAACTCTTCCGTAGCTTGAAGAAATCTCTCTTCAGCACCAACTCCTGCTTCCTGTAAAGCATCTTCATATTGCCCTGGCGTCCAATTTTCTAGGAGCCCCTTTGAGGACTTTCTTTCTTCTTTACTTTTATTTGCCATAAACCAATCGCCAACTGGAGTTGACTTTGGCTTTGGGAAGGCACCAATTGTTGTCGTCTTTAACGGCATCGAAAAATTCTCCTACACACTTTTTTTTATAAATTTAGGTTAATAAAAAAACTATAAACTAATGTTAATAAATAAAATCATATCCTCTTTTATTTCCACTCTACCTATAGAGATATCATTAGTTTCCCCAGGTTGATTGGGTTTGTTAGAGAAATATGTAGAAACTCACCGACAGCAATTTTCCTTAAGTTTTTTTTGGCGGGCACAGTTTCCACAATAAAAATATCCATCCTAAAAATACACAATACAAAACAACAAAAAACTGGGTCGGAAAATCCCAGTAAATTACTTGCTCAATCCAATATGCAACAAATGATTTGGATTGATTGAGTCCACGTAAACTATTTTCAATCGAAGTAAGTGGGCAGGCTACTCCCAACAATATCTCCAATGTGATGAATATCATCATTCCACAATGTAACATTCTGAATCGTCTATTTTTGATCCAATCCCAACCGTTCTTGTAACCTATAGGTATAAGAAAAAATCCAAAGGTGACAAAAATCACAACGCAGAAATGAAAAACTAGAACGATGTCAGCAATCAACAACATCAGTTTTCGTTGGTCCAGGATTTATCAATTTTTGTTGATTATTCGAGCGTACTGTTACCATCACTTATTAAAATCCCTGAGAGTAGCAATCAACACAAACCACATGAGCCGTAGCTTACCCCACAAGGACGTGTTTTTTCGCAATTGGTGATATTTGTCAATCCCACAACTTGTTTTAATCATTTTTGGATTAGACATTTTATTCAACACACTTTGTATTTTTTACGGACACGTATCCAAGCCCCATGAATTACTGAATACTCCATGGCAACGGAGGGTATCTCATGGCATAATTTTGTTTGTTTCCTAATACGCTGCCGATCTTTCACAAATAAATTCTGACCTTTTTATCCCATGACCATTATTAACACGATTATTTAAAACCTTAACTTTTTTGGTTTTAGTGTTCACAATGAATATTATTAGAAATATCTATGTTCCTATGTATCTTAATGTTAACTGTAATTAGGATGATTCAGAGTACGTATGTGCAATTCGAATCAAACGTTTCAAAACTGAACTTGCGACACGAGACAACTGAAGTTTTTTTATTTGTTCCAGATTGTGATAATCATTGCCAACTATGATTAGACCTAACATACCCATGCTACCATGCGGTGTGCAACCATACAAATAAACACCAGGAAACTCAAAAACGACGGCGTGAACCTCGTCTATCTTTGAACCTGCTGGCAGCGAGCTCATTTTGGGACCTTTAAGAAACTCTACATTATGCCCCTCATTCTTTGGCAACCATTCTATAGTATCCCCAACATTAATGTGTGCAACTTCAATGCTATACGTGTCATTTTCAGTAAACTCAATTTGAATAGTTTCCGCTGTAGCAACTTTTAAAAATACCAGTAAGATAATGATAGTGAATGATGTCAGAAATATGACCGTGATTTGGAACACTGGGGTTATAAGATAACCTACTCTGCTATCGCTAGGAGACAATTTGACTACTAACCTATTAACAGAACTGACATATTTTGGAGCTTGTCATTTTTTCAATCACCAGCTTCAGAATGACTTTTATAAACATTAAACATGCTGACTTTACGCTAGAATACAATACAGTTATCTTTACCTTTGTCTCAATTAAAAATATAGCCTGAAAATGTTAGAAAAATTTATAAAAATTTTTAATGCAAACTCGATTTCTCATTTAATAATTATTTTTATAGTCTTTGGGATTACAGGAAGTTCGTCTGTTGTGCTCTCTGAACCAATTCTAAATTATTTAAAATTAGACGAAATCACAAACTACACCGCTGTTCATATGCTATTGAGAATTTTCGTTATAATAGTAGTTTATCAAGTCTTGCTGATTGTAGTTGGATCGATATTTGGGCAATTTAATTACTTTAAAAAAATTCAAAAACGGTTTTTAGTCAGAATTCGACTTATCAAAGAATAGAAGCGACAATTGTATCGCTTACTTTATTTTACTTCAGAAAAAAATTATTCAATAATTAGCATTACAATCATCTCCTCATGACCAAAAACTTGCAGGGTGCGTCCCATCAAACTTTATGACAACGAGTCGATTGCCTCTTTTGCTCTTTATAACAATTACTTGCCTTTTTATTTTCTACTCGGAACCTAAACTAATTTTTTTGAAAAAATTTTAATTCAGTTTAGGGTTTGAATACTTCCAATTGTCGAAATTGATCCGTCACTCAATCTCCGTAGGAAAACTATCTCTCCTGACGCAGGAGAGTACCCTGTCAAGGCGGAGATATTAACTTGGTGACTGACAAGAACTGTAGGGGTGTCCAAGGACGCATTTTGAATCCATCGCATCGTTTGCTCGGTTTGGGATTTTTCTCTTTCAAAATATTTAAAAAATGAATTGAGGGGAGGTAATTCCAAGACCTCACCAAGGTCCAACAACCCCGCAGTATTCAGACATCTGCACCACTGACTAGAATATACTGCTGCCTTGGCAATCCCATTCAAGCGAAAGAGGTCTCCAATTTTTTTTGATTGGTAACGTCCTTTATCATTCAAATTTCGCTGAGTTTTGCAATCTTGAAGATCAAAATAGTCAGGGTCGCTAAATCCTGGTGCAAGAGCGTGACGGATCAAGACAAAATGATTTCCTGACTTCAACGCACTCCAAAGTTTATCTGCGTATCCAACCCCCACACTTCCAAGAAGCACGGCAATCGTCAGGCAGAATGTTGTAAGTAGTGTTTTCATTGGAAAAACTTAGCAGAAAAATTAAGGGAACTAAGTAATAATTCCATTGATGACAATACTGGCAAGTTCAAGATTAGCCCCTTACAGGGTTATTCCACGGTTACGTAGCGGTTATGATCTGTGAAATAACATGGCGTCATGATTATAGCGTTTAGTTCACAGACCACAGATAAGTGTGAGTGTTTTTTTATCGCCAGAATTAGGAGCAGGATAATTCCATTCTGAATTTTTTGTGTTACCTGCTTCACCGGTTCCACCTCCCATTGGTTCTTTGTGAAAGGAAAAACGCAAACTCTTAAACCGAAATAATTCACAGTCTCCTTTTTTATAGTTTTTGTAGGACAAATCCCCATCCGAGTCTGTTTTCAATAAATCAAACAAGGTCCAGTAATAAACAAAACCATCTTGTTTTTTGATTTTGTCAAAATCTACATAGTGGTATCCAATTTCACTTTCATCCACCTTAGTCCAAGCAGCAAAACTGGTTGATGAGAACATCACAGTGAATACGAGTGTAAATGTGGTGAGAAATGTTTTCATAAAGAAAGTTTAGGACAAAATCCCTTGAATAGACAAGCTGAATAGGGATGTAGGTGAAGGAACTATTCGTTGCCGTCACTGACAGTTAGACAACTGATTTCACCATTATATACTTCATAGTATAACTTGTTCGGGTTACAGCAAACGACGCAGTCATAAATCTCTACATTATGTCCCGTAAAATATTCTTGGACTTCTATATCAATTTCAAATTCTTCGAAGCAGAAATGACATGTAATAATGTATTCTAGACTACCTGTCACTCAACACCACACTCGGTGAGAGGACAAACAGACAGTTCGAAGGGATGAATAGAGCTTTCATTAAGTGATGTTAGCAGAAATTGTGTGGGAAAGAAAAAAATTAGTCCAC
>Ga0209630_10002376_pt1 | contig 18263 bp, 19 predicted proteins | sample COG_01_FD_184745 | JGI IMG/M metagenome (GOLD analysis project Ga0209630, IMG submission 184745) | Pelagic Microbial community sample from North Sea - COGITO 998_met_01 (SPAdes) (version 2) | ecosystem: Environmental > Aquatic > Marine > Neritic zone/Coastal water | place: Helgoland, sampling... | reverse complement strand
AGCGCCTCCAAGAACGCGTTGTATGCGGACGTATCGTTTGCCGCGCTTGTAATAATGATGTCGATGTCACCAGACGTTTCGTTTCCTCGTCGATAAGAACCTACGATCTCAAATGTTGGGCTTGGTTGTGAAATGCTTGGTTGTGGAAAAGCGCAGTCTGTGAACGTTTTGGTAAGCACGCGCTTGTATTCATCAATCTCGCTGCGAGGAATGCGGCTTTCGATATCATCAAAGTATTTGAGTCCGAGTTTCATATTTGTTGTGAGGAGCTCTTGGTTGTTGCGGAGGTCTTCAATGGTGCGAATGCCGCCGTTCACGAACTCTTGTGCTTTTTTGGGACCAATTCCATACACTCGCGTGAGTTGATTCAGGGGGTCGCTGCGTTCCCGTTCGAGAACTTGTATTTTTCCCGTCGTTTGCAACTCGTGGAGTTTGGAGAGAATCGTCTTTCCAACGTGCTTGAGTTTATCGAGTTGGTTGGTGTCCGTAATATCTTTTGGATGTTGTATGATGGCTTCGGCAGCACTTTTGTATGCTTTTGCGCGAAATGGTTCCCCTTTGCGAGTCATGATTTCGGCCAATTCGCTCAGGGCCTCCACGAACTGCTCGTTGCGTCGCATGTTTGGAGTAGATGGTGGTGCTTGCTTTAAACTCTTCACAACTCGAAGTTTGGAACCCTTGCGCTTCATTGTCTTGTGTCGTGGTTTCTTTGGACTTTGCACGATACTATTCAATTTTTTCTCTTTCAATGTCGTGGGCATACTAAAGATTGGCAACATATTTGTTTTCATTCATCAAAACAAATATGAAATGGATATTCTAATACGAAAAAAGAAATGGGAAATAATAATTATTTAATCATACGCCTCTTGCTATTCTTGCTATTCTTGCTATTCTTGCTATTCTTGCTATTCTTGCTATTCTTGCTATTCTTGCTATTCTTGCTATTCTTGCTATTCTTGCTATTCTTGCTATTCTTGCTATTCTTGCTATTCTTGCTATTCTTGCTATTCTTGCTATTCTTGCTATTCCGCTTTTTGCAATGTTTGTATGGAGCACAAGAAGACCGCATTGTAAATCCTCTTATGGGTCCTTTCATACACCTTTTCCGGGTAAAACGACGAGGTAGTTGGAAGACACGCTTATCTCTCCTGACACAAGATTTAGACCGTGTATTATGAAGACAGCAAGACTTCATATATTATACTAGCTATTTATTACTTACCACCACCACCCAAACTGGATTTGGTATGGAGAGAGGTGTTGTAGTGGCAACGGACACGGTTTTTCAAGTATAGTATTAACGAACTTCTCTTCGTCCTCCCCAAGATGAATACGGACACCTTCACCAATTTTCCGAATAATTTTCTCTAATTTGTAAAGTCTGACACTGTGTTTGAAAAGTTGGACGTTGCTATCGTAAAGTTTTTTCTCGAGTTCCCGGTTAATCATCGCGAACTCGCTCTCGCTCTCGTCACTGTCGCTCTCGTCACTGTCGCTCTCGTCAAGTTGCTTTGATGAGCACTCGGCTGTTGAGCACTCGGCTCCTTCCGCGTCATCAGAATCCTCCTCTGGCTCCTCAATGGAGTCATCGCTACGTTGTTCGTGTTTAACTTGCTTAATCGCGACATTCTCCTCATCGTATGTACCAACACACTCTCCGGTTCCCTTATCATACAAACACTTCTCCCTGTCACCCAATTTCATGAGGAGTGGGCGAACAGGGTATATTTTACCGTCATTAAGTTCAACAGTGAGAATTTCATAATAAATGGATGTCATTTGCCTTATTACATGACAATTATCTGATAGCAAAAGGGTTTCAATTTTGTAAACAAAAAATATTCTTACAAATCAATTTTTTTTGGGGTGGCAATTGCGGTGCAACGCCTTATAAATTGCCTCCTCGTCTGGTGGGATGAGAGGATTGGGTATATGGTTGGCCTTCTTTTCTCTCTTGTAGTTCCGGGCAAACTCCTTGTCTGTGGTTCGCAAGTATCGGGCGGACGCGTAGAGCACCTTACACGCACCATCATCACGGTAGATGCAATCGATGTGGTTCGTGTGCTCGTTGCGAATGGTTCGAATGAACGCGAGCATCGAGCCGAACTCATCGTCCCCAAACGTCACCACTTGAACGCTGACGCTGCGCTTGATTTGCTTGCCCTTGCCCTCCACCTCGTGCGTGAAGTATTGCATCTCGCACTTGTTGTTTGTGGCGAGCTCACGATGGTGCGTCTCGAGGGATACCATGTTGCTCGGGTTGCGAATGTCCATCGAAAGCTCAATCCCATATCCCATTATACATATGCTAAACATTTATGTGGTATTTAGGGGTTCTCTACATAAATGTAGTGTGAGTTTTTGCGGGGTTTTGGGGGTATCCGTAGTAGTTCTGGATTCTGGATGGATTGGATCGATAGATAAGATGAGTTGCTGATGGAATATTAGAATGTGCTTTTATTGTATATTGTATATGTCCCGGTCTTGGAAACAGCAAAACACACGAGACAGAAAGGTATATTTAGGACTTCATACACCACTTCAAGTCAATAATATCACAACTAGCGGAACTACTGAATTTAATACAAATGAACCATTATACATTGATGTAAGCGGAAAATTATTAACGGCGGCTCCGATTTCCTCGCTTTCCTCGGTTACCTTCAATAAAGAAAGCGAAAATACTGTTTCTGTCAATAGCGACGCGTCATTTCAGGGTTCTATTCACGGAGCAGATGCGTCTTTTGAAAGAATTGGTGCGTCTGGTGGAAATGGAGGTGTCTTGAAGATTGTAAACGACGTATCATTTCATGGTTATATTCATGGAGTCGGTGCGTCGTTTCATAGTATTGGCGCGTCTGATGGCAACATCTTGAAGATTACTAACGACGTCTCGTTTCAGGGTTCTGTTCACGGCACCGATGCGTCTTTTCAGAATATTGGTGCGTCTGATGGCAACATGTTGAAGATTGTTGACGACGTGTCATTTCAGGGTTCTCTTCATTGTGTAGATGCGTCTTTTCAGAATATTGGCGCGTCTGATGGCAACATTTTGAAGATTGTGAACGACGTCTCGTTTCAGGGTTCTATTGCCTGCACCGATGTTTCATTTCAAAGAATCGGTACGATACATGGATTATCACTAGAAGTTGTGGATAATGTTTTATTCGTTGGTTCACTCGTGGCAAACCAAGCGTCCTTTGCTTCTGCGACACCCTATTATAGCACAAATAAAATAAAGTTTACAGATACAAAATTTGATTTTTCAAATAATACTAAACACGCGTTGATATCTGATGTAATCATGTATTTAAACGGACAAACAAATTCTAAAAATATTTCACCGAATGTTTGAAACGAAGTAATAGAATATTCATTAATTTATATGGCGTGGAGGGAAATTGATACGCGAGAAAAAGTAATGTCTTTAGGAACTCATACATCAATTGCTACCGGGGGAATTACAATTGGCAAGAATTTGAAAACAGAAGTTCCAGATGTTGTAATTATAGATGTAAGCAATATTGAATGTTCGGCTGATGCAAGTTTTATTCATTTTATAAATGACGTATCATTTCAGAAATCCATACATGGTAACGATGTATCCTTCCATACTCTTGGTTCATCTAGTAATGACAAGTTGGTGGTTGTAAGCGACGCTTCATTTCATAAACATTTTCAGGGAATCGACGTTTCTTTTAATACGATTGGCAGTCCAAATGATGCGTTTCTTGAGATCACTGATGATGTATCATTTCAGAAATCCATACATGGTAACGATGTATCCTTCCATACTCTTGGTTCATCTAGTAATGACAAGTTGGTGGTCATAAGCGACGCTTCGTTTCATGGTTCGATGAATTGTGTTGATATCTCACTCGATACGATTGGCGCAATAGATGGTCAGAATCTAATTATTGCGAACGACGTGTCGTTTCACAATCATATTGTGGGAAATGACGCGAGTATCAACGTAATTAGTAACGCAAATGCGAGCAATACGCATATTGTATTTCGTGATGCCTCTTTCAATAATTCTATTTTTGGCGGCGATGTCTCTTTCAACAATATTAGTTCAGTAAATACTGCCGATAAATTACATGTGACAAACATGACTATTCGGCATACACTAAAAAAATTTCTTCTAGTTGGCGGTCCAGACGACTTGATTGGTGGACAAACTAACACATATGCGGGTACGTCTACCGCACTCAGTGCGGATGGTAAGGTCGTTGCCGTGGGGGCTGGTGGATACAGTTATGGTAATGATAACGATGAAGGTCGCGTACAGGTTTTTGATTACACGGGTGGTAGTTGGGTTCAAAGAGGTTCGGACTTGAGTGGTGGACAAGCTTCCGCATATGCGGGTTCGTCTACCGCACTCAGTGAGGATGGTAATGTCGTTGCCGTGGGGGCTACGGGATATAACAATGCAGGTCGCGTACAGGTTTTTGATTACACGGGTGGTAGTTGGGTTCAAAGAGGTTCGGACTTGAGTGGTGGACAAGCTGGCGCACAAGCGGGTTGGTCTACCGCACTCAATGCGGATGGTAATGTCGTTGCCGTGGGGGCTAGTGGATATAATTATGGTAATGATAGCAATGCAGGTCGCGTACAGGTTTTTGATTACTCGGGTAATAGTTGGGTTCAAAGAGGTTTGGACTTGAGTGGTGGACAAGCTGGCGCACGAACGGGTTATTCTACCGCACTCAGTGCGGATGGTAATGTCGTTGCCGTGGGGGCTGATGAATATAATTATACTGATAATAACAATGCAGGTCGCGTACAGGTTTTTGAATACTCGGGTAATAGTTGGATCCTTAAAGGCGGTCCAGACGACTTGAGTGGTGGACAAGCTGGCGCACAAGCGGGTTGGTCTACCGCACTCAGTGCGGATGGTAATGTCGTTGCCGTGGGGGCTGATGAATATAATTATACTGATAATAACAATGCAGGTCGCGTAAAGGTTTTTGATTACTCGGGTAATAGTTGGGTTCAAAGAGGTTCGGACTTGAGTGGTGGACAAGCTGGCGCACAAGCGGGTTATTCTACCGCACTCAGTGCGGATGGTAATGTCGTTGCCGTGGGGGCTAGGGGATATGATAACGGTGCAGGTCGCGTACAGGTTCATACAATTAGTCGTATCTCGTTATCTATGTCACAACTCTTGAGCAAATGGTATGATAACGCAGAAATTCCATTTTTATTGGTTGGTAATGTTAGTTATTGAATAATACTATATAACATAAATTTATATGTCCTGGAAACAAACAAATGATCTGAACAAGACGTTTACTTTAGGATTAAATGCGGAAATCAATGTAGAAGAACTGACAACTAGTGGTAAATTTTTTACAAATCTACCAAATTATACAACGAACGCTTATACTGATATTTGTATAAATAAATTTAAAAGCGCAACTTTTGCCGGTGATGTTTCATTCACTAAAAATATTCATGCACGCGACGCATCATTTCAACGACTGGGGAGTAATTCTGAACAAGCTCTGATGTTTGTGGATGATGCATCATTTGGAAGTTCCATTCAAGGAAACGATGCTTCGTTTATTTATATAGGTTCCACAGACGGTAATATTTTGAAAATCATTGACGATGTCTCATTTAGCCAATCAATTCGTGCGCGTGATGCTTCATTTCACCACTTGGGGAGTAATTCAGAACAAGCTTTGATCTTCAGCGACGATGTGTCATTTGGAGGTTCCGTTCATGGTAACGATGCTTCTTTCAGTTCAATAGGCGCAAAGGATGGTAACAATCTCATCATAAAAGACGACGTATCTTTTAATGGAGGTATTTCGGCAGATGATGCTTGTTTCAATACGATTGGACCTGCAAATGGTAACCTAGAATTTTTAACTGACGTTTCTTTTAACGGTCGCATACGAACTAGCAACGGCGATGCGAAGTTTTCTCGTATAGATTCGCTTACAGTAAATTCAGAAGATGTAGAGTTTATATTTGAACCACCTATTCAAGGACGTAAAGGCGGGGACTTGATTGGTGGACAAACTGACGCACAAGCGGGTTCGTCTACCGCACTCAGTGAGGATGGTAATGTCGTTGCCGTGGGGGCTACGGCATATGATTATACTAATGATGGTAATGAAGGTCGCGTACAGGTTTTTGATTACACGGGTGGTAGTTGGGTTCAAAGAGGTTCGGACTTGAGTGGTGGACAAGTTTACGCAAGTGCGGGTTCGTCTACCGCACTCAGTGCGGATGGTAATGTCGTTGCCGTGGGGACTAGGGCATATGGATATAATGACTATGAAGGTCGCGTACAGGTTTTTGATTACTCGGGTGGTAGTTGGGTTCAAAGAGGTTCGGACTTGAGTGGTGGACAAGGTCGCGCATATGCGGGTTGGTCTACCGCACTCAGTGAGGATGGTAATGTCGTTGCCGTGGGGTCTTCGGCATATAATTATGGTAATGATAGCAATGTAGGTCGCGTACAGGTTTTTGATTACACGGGTGGTAGTTGGGTTCAAAGAGGTTCGGACTTGAGTGGTGGACAAGCTTCCGCATATGCGGGTTGGTCTAATTCTACCGCACTCAGTGAGGATGGTAATGTCGTTGCCGTGGGGGCTTATGGATATAATAACTATGTAGGTCGCGTACAGGTTTTTGATTACACGGGTGGTAGTTGGGTTCAAAGAGGTTTGGACTTGAGTGGTGGACAAGCTGGCGCACAAGCGGGTTCGTCTACCGCACTCAGTGCGGATGGTAATGTCGTTGCCGTGGGGGCTAGTGGATATAATTATGGTATTGATAACAATGCAGGTCGCGTACAGGTTTTTGATTACTCGGGTAATAGTTGGGTTCAAAGAGGTTTGGACTTGAGTGGTGGAGTAGCTGTCGCACAAGCGGGTTATTCTACCGGACTCAGTGCGGATGGTAATGTCGTTGCCGTGGGGTCTTCGTCATACGGTAATGGTAATGAAGGTCGCGTACAGGTTTTTGATTACTCGGGTAATGCTTGGGTTCAAAGAGATTCGGGCTTGACTGGTGGACAAAATTACGCATATGCGGGTACGTCTACCGCACTCAGTGCGGATGGTAAGGTCGTTGCCGTGGGGGCTACAGGATACGGTAATGGTAATGAAGGTCGCGTACAGGTTTTTTATTATTCTGATAAAATTAATTTATCTGACATTATAGATTCTATAATTACGGGCGATTCAATATAAAATTGAAATAAAAACAACGTATATAAGTATGAGCACAAACATATTCTAATGGCCTCTTGCGATACATTGGCATTGAAGCATCCGCACGAGCGCGACGCGCGCATTAGTTTCGAAGAGGGGCCGCACATTTACACCATTGATGGCGACAGCAACTACATGTCGGTGACGACCTGGAACCACAAGCACTTCGAGCAGTTCGACGCAGATGCGATTATTACCAAGATGATGTCGGGTGCGAATTGGACGCGGAGCAAGTATCACGGGAAAACGCGAGAGGAGATCAAGGCGCAATGGGAGGCAAACCGCGACGCGGCCGCGACGGCGGGGACGGCGTTGCACTACGACATCGAGTGCTACTACAATGGGATGGACGTGGAGAATGACTCGGTCGAGTATGCCTACTTTCGCGAGTTTGTCGCAGACAATCGAGGACTTGTGCCGTATCGCACCGAGTGGATGGTCTGGGACGCCGAGTTGCGGTTTGCGGGCAGCATCGACATGGTGTTCGCGAACGAGGACGATGGAACGCTCTTGATTTACGACTGGAAGCGGTCGAAGGAAATCCGGAAGACGTCGCCTTGGTCCAAGTTCGCGCATACCGAGTGTGTGAACCATTTGCCCGACACCAACTTCTGGCACTATTCCCTCCAACTCAACACATACAAGGCGCTGATTGAGAAGAACTACGGGAAAACGGTCTCTAGGATGGCGCTGGTCTGTTTACACCCCGACCAATCCAGGTACAAAGTGTTGGCCGTCCCGGACCTTCAGGCGGAGGTGCGCGACCTGTTCGCCCTGCGCAAAGCGCAACTTAGGGGGTGAGCACGAAACACAAACTCGAATGCTGTCTATCTATCAGGAAAATGGATGGGAAAGGGTTTAAAAAGATGTTGGCGTTATAGGTAAGTGGCGAATATGGATATGGATACGAATACGAATATGGATATGGATACGAATATGGATATGGATGCTAATGCGGATACGGTAAATCCTCAATACACATTGTCGGATTTTTTCACCGAGAACCATTATGGGCTTATGGGTCTGCTTTTGGCGACCGTTCTTATCGGAGTCTCGACCGGATACGTGCTGCTAGACTTGCTGATTCCGTTTTCCACCAAACCGAAAGAGACGGACGAGGCCAAGCGGATTCGAGAATATGAGGCGGGCTATTTGGACGAGTTGGGTGCGCTCGAGGATGATGATGTTCGGGTAAATGATGGCAAATGCGACTTTTCGCAACCGGAAAAGGAGCGGTTGTCTAAGGGCAAGGTGGAAGACGAGACGCCCTTTGGACCGATTATCATGACCTACTGCGTGGACGACGAGACGTATTGGTATCATACCGACAATAAGTCAATTCCATACAAGACCCTGGACGCGGTGGCCAGACAATTTGCCGTGAAATATTCGTGCAAACGCATTTGCGTCAACTACAAGGAAGAGTGGGAGAAGGCCAAAGCGTTGGCGATTGCCGAACAGGAGGCTGCGGAATCGGCGGCGGCTGCGGTGGCGGCGGCGGCGAAGGGCGACGCTTCGGAAGAGTTACAGGACGAGGCCAAACCGCGCGATGTGTTTGTGAAATTTAAGAAGTATAATAAGACGGTTGAAAAGGATGCGCAAGAAACCAAACAGAAGACACGGAAAGACTCCATCAAACGGCGTCGATACCGGATTAGTGCGGAACGTTCCAACCGGTTCACCCACAAGGGGCGCATTGCTGATTATGTGGATCCGACAATTCCGAAAAGCGAGCCGGCAAAGAGTCTTTCTTTTGCTGACTTCAAGACCAAACAGGTCGATGCCGGTTGAGGGAACTGACTTCAAGACCAAACAGGTCGATGCCGGTTGAGGGAACTGACATGAAAAAATACGAATTGTTTAAATTTACCTAGTTAAACAATTCGAATCACGATAGGCTATTTGCGCCTTGTTTCATTGCGGTCGCTGCCAACTCGGTTGCATTCGTTTTAATTGCTTTGTTGCTTTTTCATTGAATTTCTTATTCACATCGTCAAGGCTTGCGGCTGCTTTGTCTTTAGCCGTTGCTTTCACATTGTAAAGGTTTGCTTGTGCTGTTTCAGCAACCTTTGCTTTCACATTGTCAATGTTTGCGGCTACTTTGTCTTTAGCCTTTGCTTTCACATTGTCAAGGCTTGTGGTTGCTTGTTTCATTGCCCCTTGTTTCATTGCGTCCATATTTGCCATCTGCGTCGGAACTCTTACTTCTGCGATGCTGGTAATAATATTATTTTGTAGCTTTCCTACTTCTGCGGTCAAGTCTATTTTGGTACCACCTTGTCCGACGATTATTTCTTGCATCTCGGAATGTATTTTATACATATCGTAACCTCTAGACGCAGTCTTCGCGCATAACACGGTCCAATTGATTGCGCTAGTAAGTATCGCTCCTATGAAGGATACTCCCGGTAACCATGATGTTGTCAACTTCACTGTGGTAGTTGTAATCGTTTGAACGAAATTCTGGATGAGAGCATCGACCCGATCTATGAACATATCGATTTTCAAATTCATTTTTTTGAATTTAGCATCGCTCTCAATCATTAGCAGTATTTTGTCTTGTATTTCAGTGGGTTGACCTTTTAGTAATAGATTCATAAATTTGGTTTTTACCCCCTTTCGTATGCTGTCCAATGTGTCTGAAATGTTTACAAATCCTCCTCTCATTTTACGCGTTTTTCGTTTGTGTGATTTGCGACGTATAATGGTGCGGGTTTTGTATGGTAGTGGCCTCCTCTGTTTTTGTCTCGTTTTTTGTCGCGTTTTTTGTCTCGGTTTTTGTCGCGGTTTTGGTCTTGTCCTTTTGACAATTAATTTGCGAGATTTCAAAGTCATTCACTATTAATATAATATATATAAAGGTTTTATTTATGGTGGTTCGTAAAACTCTTCATATTCCGATTAACAAACGTGCCTCCTCTTTAGGACGCAGAAAAAGGTTTCATATTTCATCGAGGAAACTCAACAAACATATGAAAAAAACTTCATTACAACTATCGAACAACATCAAGCGGTTTACGCGAAGACGACAAAGACACAAACAAAGTGGCATTGATTAATAATCATTTGGATATTGACTTTGACTTTGATTGTTTCCACTCGATAAACCCAATGCTCTTGGTAATGTCGAAAGAGGTTTCAAGATGTTGTTCGGCTATCTCCATTACAATTCTCTCTTGCTCCGTAAATCCAGAGAGATAATCATCGATCTCACTTTGCGTTTTTGGTTGCGTTCTTGGTTGCGTTCTTGGTTGTGGTTCCTGCTTTCCACTCATTTTACTACCTCAATTTATTCCATTATATCTATATCAATTTTGTTTCTTGTGTCACGTTGTCTTCTAAAGAACTAAAGAACTAAAGAACTAAAGAACTAAAGAACTAAAGCGTAAGGTCAAAATAGATGCTTTCAATGAAGCTCTTGAGGTTTGATGCGCTGTTCATCATGTACATCACCGGGTCGGATATTTTGATTATTTCGAAAAACTTTGGGTGAGAAACGAACTCTTTATATCTAGGATTTGATTTTCGCATGCTCTTCAATAGTTCTTCCACAAACTGCTGGCAATTGTTTTTGTATAGATGCCAATTGAAAAATTGTTGGTTTCCTATTCTCTCTTTCGTTGTTTCTAGTAACTGGTTGATGGTGTGATTGTGCCCACTCTTCAGATTTACTTTCAGCATCTCATGCGATTCGTATTTTCTAAAATTTGTGGTGACTTCTATACCGTTCGATTTTTCTATGACAATCTGTTTCCGCGTGTTATTTTCTAGTTCCACTTCCACAATCATGTAGGTGTGGCTCGGGAAGAACGCTGCGTCATCCACGATTTTTCTGTAATCGCGTAATTGTGCGCTGTAGCTCTTCCACGTTGCGAGATCTAAGAGGAATGTAAGGAATGTGTTGACATTTGTTCGCACCAAGTATATTCGCTTGATGGGCAGATCTCCGTATTTTTCAAGGGTGTTGATGCAGCACTCTTTGTATGAGTTGTAATAGAGTTTCTCTTCTATATTTTTCTTCAGCCATTTCAAAACGTGGTAGCTAACGTAGGTCCACAAGATAAATATTGCTGCGAATACTACCAGCGCCAATAGTAAGCACATAAATATGATGCCTTTTCTATCGAAACATATAGACGGTATTGTATATGTGATTGTATATGGCATTCAATGTGTGTCTTATTATACGATTAGTAATTTCATTTTATAATTCATAAAATGAAATGAAATGAAATGAAATGAAATTCGTGCACGCCTTTCTAAACAGGTCTGTTAGTTTGTTTTGGAAATCACGAACAGAAGTTGGCGGTTTGGGTCTGCCTTCACTTTGTTCTTCATGAACAGTTTTGTGAGCTCCGTCTCGATTGTATATCCGTTGCTCAACAAGAAATTCAGCAGAAGCGGTTGTTCGTGCATCTCGAGGGGTTGTTTCGTGGTCTGGTCGCATAGAGCCAGCGTACAACTCGGTGTGTTGCAGCAAGGCGAATTCTCTTTGAAGGGGGATAATTTGGGGGCTCGCACGGTTCGGGTTATTTGAGACAAGGGTGCGCTTGGGGAGCGATCGACGACGAAAATTCTGGTGTAGCATTTGTTGATATCGTGATAATAGACCTGTGTGGAGATGGTATATGTTTCGACCATTTATTTATTGATATTAATAGGATTAGTTAAAAAAATTGAAACATTTTATTCCCAATACGTCATTCGCAATCAGATACAACTATGGACGTTGACGGAAATAATGATGCTGCTATTGCGCCTAATGCGCCTGCTATTGCGCCTGCTATTGCGCCTAATGCGCCTGCTATTGCGCCTACTATTGCGCCCAATGCGCCTGCTATCTTCCGGTTCGATTTCGCTCCGAATGTTGTGAGCAAAATATCGGAGTTTGCCAAGTTACACATGGATGATCATCGCAAAGAGTATAAGAAGGCTTGGGAACCTTGGTGCGAAGAAAATAAGGAGATGATTGCGGAGGAAATACGGCGTCTCAAGCAGACTGGGTATGACGGGGATATAACAGACAAGATGTACAAGGCAGGGCGTTATTACTTTCGTAAGAAAAGTAAAAAGGCAAAGAAGGAGCAACTCGGGCAAGCAGCCGGGCAAGCGGCAGGAGCCGAGCAAGCAGCCGAGCAAGCAGCAGCAGCCGAGCAAGCAGCAGGAGCAGGGCAAGCAGCAGGAGCAGGGCAAGCAGCAGCAGCAGGGCAAGCAGCAGGAGCCGAGCAAGCAGCAGCAGCAGGGCAAGTCGGTGGTGCCAATGTGGAGGTGCCCAAGGGAAAGGGAAATGGAAATGGAAAGCGGATGTATATCGCGGTGAAATCGGAAACGCTTGCGTATATAGACCGGCATATAAAAGAGCACATTAATGATAATGACTTCTCTCCAAAGACCGGATACGACAAATTTCTAAAGACCAGTGCTGAGATTGTGCGGACCGAATCTGAACATTTGAAGCGGAAATTCGAGATGTCTGACAGTGATATCAAGACAAAAGTTAAAAAAACATACAAAAATCGTTACTATATTATTACACGCACACGCGACTAGTGTGTGTGGGGAAATGTCTCGTGGGCGGGTGTTCGAGATTTTTTCTCTTGATAAATATTTTTGCTTTATGCTTTTAGAGGCACTTGTCAATGTTTTTCAGGCAATCCTTGCACATGTCGCATCCTTTAAGAATTTCCTTTATTTCCTTCGCTCTCGTTTTCCTGGCCATCTTGCTGAACTTCTTCTGCTTGTTTTTACGCGTGCCGGATTTTCTTTTGGGCGGCTTTCCCTGAATGTATTTGGGATGCTTTCCGCTCTTTATTTCCTTCCACGCCTTTTTGCAATCGTCCATGACGTCGCTCACGCCCGCCGGCTTTCCCTTCGACTTCCGCTCCTTGATGAGGATCTGTATCAATTCAATCCAACTGACTGGCGTTTTACCCATTTATTATAGAATAATATGAGAAAATAATAAATGAATAAATGAATAATGAATAATATTTGTACGATTCGCATTATTTATATAAAATTGAATACAAAGCAGCAAAAACAGAACAGTATAAGACATACAGCTATATCCAAATGGTGAATCTATCTGTTTCATCCTCGTTCACGTTAACGCGCAACCTTTATGTGCGGGACGAGGTCGAAGCGTCGCTGCTCACTGCCCTCCTCAAACGACACGACAAACACGAATCCTACTTTTGGGCTTACGAATTGCACTACTCGGGGTTCGATTTGTTTGCGGTGTTATGGCGGATTTATTACGATGTATATTTCGAGTTGAACCCGCATTTGGAGGGATACCTCTCAAAAAAACAAAATACGTGGGAAACTAAGAAAGACGCGGGGGTGTTTGCGGCCTGCGCAAAGAACATGAGCCGCTCCAAGCCGACGAGCACGGTATTCTTGTTGCGGCAGCACGCCGCTAGTGTTCCTGATGCTAGAGCACGCGGGCGGTGCTACCCGGGACGCGCGCCTTCCTGGTGCGCGAAGCATCCCAAAAAATATCGCTCCTGGCTTCGTGCCATTTCCAAGAAGGATTATCCCAACATCGCCTGCCATACGTATTATTTGGCGCGCGAACACGACGGGGCACCGGATGAGATGTTTGGCGTGCTCCTTGCGTATTTTGATGGGATGTTCGAAGTGGTTCCGGGGACATTTGATGAAGCGCGAAAAAAACGTGCATATTCTGATGACGCCCACTACTTGCTTTCCATCATTGTCAGTCTCCTTGCCGATCGCACGAAGATGCCGGAGAAGGAAAGTGCCACCACGATGACCATTGCGGCGAGCGAAGAGGAGTTGGAGGAAGTTCGCGCGTTGGAATCCTCGGGCGCGGAAGGTGGGTGCCCGGCGCATCGAATGCTCGGGGTGCGACGGCTTTACGGAATTGCGCCGACGATTGGTGGGTTTTCGCTTGCGCGATACTGCGAGGAGGTTAGTGCGTTAGGTGAGTTGTATAATGTGAACAGCGTATGGGAGCGCTTTGCTTACAAGACGCCCTATTGGGATTACCGTTTCAAAATCTATGGGGGCAAATATGACGCGGAGAGTAAGCGCGTGTGCTTCCCGACGGACGATGCGCGCGAGGACTTTTATGATAGATATGGATTGGAACCCGATGAGCAATCGTGCGCGGTTCGCGACCGAAGTTTGGGCCCAATCCGCACGTGTTTCTGGAAATCTTGGTATGATTCGGTGTTTGGAGGGTACGATGTGCCGCGTGTTGTCGATTTCGACGAGACGTTTCATTTCACCTTGTGATATTTCGCGCGGGTTGTGGGTTTTCTCTATTGTTGTTGTTTGTTGTTGTTTGTTGTTGTTTGTTGTTGTTTGTTGCTGTTTGTTGTTGTTTGTTGTTGTTGTATTTTTATTTCGTTAAAATGAAATAAAAATTGAAAGAGTATATCTGTCTATATTACTATTAAACCATGGTTAAAAACACAGGCGGTAATAAATCCAAGCGTCAGGGTCGCAAATATGTAAATGCGCCGCAGCAGCGAAGTGTCCGATACATCAAGGAAGAAGGCGAAGTATATGCCATTGTCACCAAGTTGTTTGGAGGCAGCAACTGCGAGGTGATGTGTATGGACGGAAAGGTGCGGCTTTGCGTCATTCGGAACAAGTTTAGAGGCAGAGACAAGCGCGACAACACCATTTCTCCAAACGTATGGGTTCTTGTTGGAATACGCGATTGGGAAGCGCGTATTGGGAAGCCACAAAAGTGCGACCTGTTGGAGGTTTATTCTGACGGGGACAGAGAGAAAATAAAATCAAGTGGGGGTGCCGATATTTCGCGATTGATTGCGGCGGTGGAGGAACCTTCGCAAGATGGTGCGAAATGTCACATTGACTTTGTGGATAATAATGCGCTCGAATACGAGGCAGAGATTGAAAACGAAATCAAGGAAGACGCTGGAGGCAAAGAACACGCTGGAGGCAATGACGATGACGGCAGCGGTTGTTCGGATGACGACATTATCGATATCGATGAAATATAATGTGGGTTCTTGTGATTTGAGGTGGTTTGAGGTGGTTTGATGAGTTATATATTATTTTTTTATGCGTCTAGCAAACTTGCTATTATTGCTGTTTGCAAATCGTTATCATCTCTTTCACCTACAAAGTATTCCATTCCTTGACGCGGACCAAATGGGTGCGCGTCTGTTATTCTAGAGAGTGAATTATAAAGCATCATTCTTTCTGCAACGAAGGATGTCTCGTGGTCTGCGTGGTCTGCGTGGTCTGCGTGGCCTGCGTGGTCTGCGTTGGTCTTTTCGATATGCTTCAGTTTCATCCTACAAACGGGGCACTCTGCCTTTTCTTCTTTGAGCCAATGCTCAATCGCGTCGGTTTCAAAGTAGTGGTTGCACGGCAATTCGGTAACCTCGTCGCCGCTCTCAAATGGTGTTTGTGTGATGGGACACATGTCTTGCTTGTGAATCGCGGGGTCATAGATTACTCTTTTCAAACTTGCTTCTCCATCTTTGGAGAGAACATTCTTGTATCTCGGTTTCGATGTCATAAAAGAGCGGTTCAGTGCGTTGCGAATACCCGATGGGTAGGTTCGATTTTGGACTGGGAGTATAATGTTCGGCATTGAAAGTGGTCGGTATAACATATTCGTCCTTGTTATACTCGTGTTGGTCGTGTTACTCGTGTTGTAATCCGATGTTAAAAAATCTATTACGCTGTCGATTCCTATCTCTGGTCTCCAATCTTCTTCTTCTTGCTCTTGCTGTTGCTCTTGCTCTTGCTGTTGCTCTTGCTCTTGCTGTTGCTCTTGCTCTTGCTCTTGCGGTGTTGGTGCGGGTGTCGGTGCCAATGGCCGAAGCGAACTGATGATGTTCATTATGCTTTCGGCAAGATCATCCTCATAATCGTCAGTAATCATAGGCGGTTAATAATAGCAGATATATATATTTATTTATCTTTACAAATAAATATATTTGCGCAACACAAATCAAAACGAGTGACAGATCAGTGGGTCGTTCCAAACCCATTCATATCGCGAATGATATAATATCTCATTCATATGTTTTCGAGGCGTGGACATGGACATAGTTTTGTTTCCTTTTCCTCCTCGTATACGGTGTCGCTCGTTTGAAATGTAATTTTTCCGGCACCGCATGCGATCATTGTAGTTGCTTTCACCGTGCGTCCGCAATTCACCGTGCGCGGTGGCATACTTGAATGCCATTTCTTGTCTCTCCAATGTTGTTCGACTGACATTCGTCTCAAAGTCGATGGATGCCCAGTCTTGCGAACACTGATTGATTTGCGGTGTGTGGAGTCCGCGATTGATGAAGGCGACCGTCTTGCGATAGTGCGTAAGGCACTTTTTCATTGCGCTCGGCGAGACGTTTCGCGCGTTCAGCGTTCGACCGCACCATTTGGGATGACAATACATTGCGAAGTATTTTGCTTGCCATCCGAACTTTCTGCTCTTCTCGCGCGGCACCCATTTGCCCGCCAGGGTAGGGGCGGGTGCTCGTGGTGACCGCAAGCGTTCTGCGTCTCGTTTCAGTTGGTCGCATGCCATGGCGACGATATATTTGAAGATGGGTTTCTGCGATGCTCTCTCTTCGCCGTGCGCGTCGCGAAGGTAGTTCAAAATGTATTTAAGGTCTTTCCAACTTCCGTGCCCATTCAGACATACACAGGATTCGATAATGTTGTGCAGTATTACGCGCATCGTCTCGGTCTTTTGTCTGGAGACGCAGGGTTCCTTTGCGTCGATTATTTGGTCGAACCGCACGACCAGCGTGTAGAAGAGCGCGTATTCGCCCCATCCGTCCACGATATCTCGCACGTGTAGCATGATGGACACGAGCGCTGCGCGTTCACCAAAAGAATCGTGTTTGTTGCCGTAAAATGCGTCAAGAAGCATGCTATCAAAGCTGTAAGTGTGTAGGTCGTCTCTGTCATGCCTCGGCGTGCTGACGAACTCTGTCAATGTGCGTATGAATTCATGTTCTTGGTCTTGGTCTAGCATATTATGTTATATAGACTATAGATTGCGTGTATCTTTAAGTTTCTTCCATTCTCGCTTGGTCTTGCGCAGTCTATCGTTAAATATGATTCGTTTTGTTTCGTTCCCCTTCTTGCGTTTGGAGTGATCCCGACTAAACACGAAGAACACCGCGTTGGTGTGCTGAAACACGTTAACATTGTCCTCAAAGTGGATGTCGTCGATGTGCCGTTCGATGTGTAAGAAAGACGGGTCGTGTGCGCGGGTATCAGTATATACTACACCTTGTACCTCTTCGGGTTCGAGATTGATACTGTATCGCAAGAGAGAAATAAGTTTGTATTTTGTTTTGTTGAGATATTGGCGGCTTCGCACCATGTTTGCCACGTCGCGTTTCTGGAAGACTGCGCCTTCGTCGAGAGGTTGGACTGTCTTGTGAACCGACTCAACAGTTTTGCCTCCTACATACAGGAAGAACACTTCAATATCCGTATTGCGGGATTTGTGGAATTCGTGGAATTCGTGGAGTTCGTGGAATTCGTGCGTTTCATTTGGGTCTCCTTCTTGTCCGGAGTAACTGAATGCCATTTTATTGTCGCAACATATTCATTTCGCCGCACAAACTTATCTCTCACAATCTGCTTAAATTAATGGTTACAAATTACAAAGAGAGAAAAGTAATGGAAGACATATGTAATGGAAGACATATGTAATGGAAGACATATGTAAACTTCCCTATTTGGAAGCCGAAATACGACTCATTCTTGATGGACTTTCCGTCCGGACGTGCGAGACCGAGTTCTTTGGCGCCTTCAGCGAACAAGGATGTAAGGGGCACGTCCTTGCGATGGCGTGGTTCCAGCAGAAGGGGCACCGTGAATTTTGTCGGGCGTTGCCGGAAATATGCGAAGCAATAAAAAAATATTGGTTCGAAGAGTTTGGTGAATCTCTGCCCGATGATTTATTGTCTCCTTACGAGTTGGCGCAAACATATGTGTATTGTAAAGCAAAAAATATTGTTAATGATTTGCACTAGCATTGTGTAACTAGCATTGTGTAACTAG
>Ga0209630_10002375_pt1 | contig 18265 bp, 13 predicted proteins | sample COG_01_FD_184745 | JGI IMG/M metagenome (GOLD analysis project Ga0209630, IMG submission 184745) | Pelagic Microbial community sample from North Sea - COGITO 998_met_01 (SPAdes) (version 2) | ecosystem: Environmental > Aquatic > Marine > Neritic zone/Coastal water | place: Helgoland, sampling... | reverse complement strand
TGGCCGCCATCCCCGGCGGCTTCGGCGGCCAGCTGGTCAAACGCACCCTCGACGACCTCGTGGTCGAGCGCCGGCTGGCCCGCGCCTTCCCGACCCTGACCGAGCGCGGCGCCCAGGACACCGAAGATGCCGTCTCCGCCGCCGTGAGGCATCAGTACGAACTCAACCCCTATCCCCGCTGGTCCGAGCCCCCGACGCCCGACCAGCGCCCTCTCGCCTCCGTCATCGCCGCCCTCCCCGGCATCATCGACCCCGGCCCGGTCAACCGCCTGCTGATCGCCGGCTGTGGCACGGGCTATGAGGCCATCGACCTGGCCCGCACCGACCCGACTCTTCGGATCACGGCGCTGGACCTCAGCCGCCCCAGCCTCGCCTATGGCGCGCGCATGGCCACCGAGCTCGGCGTCCGCGCCATCGACTTCCGTCAGGGCGATATTCTGCATCTGGAGCCGCTCGAGGGCGCGTTCGACGTCGCCGTCTCGACCGGGGTCCTGCACCATATGGACGACCCGGCGGCGGGTCTGGCCTCGATGGTCGGGACCCTGCGCCCCGGCGGCGTGCTGCGCCTCGGCCTCTACAGCGAGCGCGCCCGCGCCGCCGTCCGCGCCGCCCAGTCGGAGATTCGCGCGCGCGGCCTGACCGCCAGTCCCGACGATATCCGCGCCTTCCGCCAGATCGTGCTGGACGCACCGGCACACTCGCCGCTGGCCCCCCTACGCACCAGCGATGACTTCTACAGCCTCAGCGGCTGTCGCGATCTCGTCTTCCATGTGCAGGAACGAGCCTATGACCCCTTGGGCCTCATGGACCTGCTGGCGGGCGCCGGCCTGACCCTCGTCGGCTTCGATGCGCCGGAGGAGGCCATGGCCCGCTTCCACGAGCGTCACGGCCCGGCGGCGAACACCCTCGACCTGACCCTCTGGGACGCTGTCGAGGCCGACCATCCCGGCCTGTTCGCCGGGATGTACCACCTGTGGGCCCAGAAGCCCCTCTAGCGCTTGATGTCGAACCCGTCGGCGTCCATCGCGGCGCGGACCTCGGCGGCGGTGAACAGGTTGAAGTCCCCGTGCACCGAATGCTTCAGCCCGGCGGCCGCCAGGCCGAAGGCCAGGGCCTCTTCGTCGGACCAGCCGCTCCAGACGCCGAACAGCACGCCCGAGGCGAAGGCGTCGCCGCCCCCGACCCGGTCGATGACGCCGGTCAGATGGATCGGCTCGGCGTGGACCTCGCCATCCCGCGTCAGCATTACGGCCGAAAGCGCCTGATCCGCCACGCTCTCCTGAACCCGCAGGGTGCAACAGATGCGCTCCAGCTTGGGGAAGGCCTCGAAGGCCGCGACCGCCGCCATCCGCCGCCGCTCATGCGGATCGTCGGAGACGAAGGTCTTGCCCAGCACCAGGGCGAAGTCGCGCTCGTCGGCGAAGGCGATCGAGGCGGTCGACAGCATGTGACCCAGCGTCTTCGGCGGATCGCCCGCCCATTCGCTCCACAGCTTGCCGCGGAAGTTTCCGTCGAAGGAGACCTTCACCCCCGCCTTGGCGGCGGCGTCCACGGCCTGGATCGCGGCGCGGGTGCCGGTCGGACCGACCGCGGGCGTCACGCCCGAGACGTGCAGCCACTCTACACCCTCCAGCAGGGCCGGCCAGTCGAATGCGGTGTCCACATTCTGGACGAAGGCCGAGCCGGCGCGGTCGTACAGCACATCGGCCGGACGGCGCACCGCCCCCGGCGTCATGAAGTACAGCCCCATCCGGCCGGGCCGGAACTCCACGCCCGAGGTGTCGACGCCGTGTTTGCGCAGCTCGTCGCGCACGCCGTAACCCAGCGCATTGTCCGGCAGGACGGTCGCGGCGGCCACGGGCGCGCCGAAGCGGGCCAGGGACACGGCCACATTGGCCTCGGCGCCGCCGGGGCGGACCGTCAGGGTGTTGCCCTGCATCAGCAGTTCGCCCTCGGGCGGGTTCAGACGCAGCAGCATTTCGCCGAAGCAGAGGATCTTTTTCGCGGTCATGTCAGGACGCTAGCGCGGTATCAGCGCGCCAGCCAGCCGCCGTCGACCGGCAGGGTGATGCCCTGCACATAGTCCGACGCGCTCGACGACAGGAAGACCGCGGCGCCGCCGATGTCCGACGGATCGCCCCAGCGCCCGGCCGGGATGCGGCCCAGGATCTCTTTCGAGCGCACCGGGTCGTCCTGCAGGGCCTGGGTGTTGTCGGTGGCGAAATAGCCGGGGGCGATGGCGTTGGCGTTGATGCCGTGCTTGGCCCACTCATTGGCCATCAGCTTGGTCAGGCCCGCGACGCCGGACTTGGACGCCGTATAGGACGGCACCCGGATGCCGCCCTGGTAGGACAGCATGGAGGCGGTGTTGACGATCTTCCCGCCGCGCCCGCCCGCGATCATGGTCTTCACCACGGCCTGGGACAGGAAGAAGACGGTCTTCAGGTTGACGTTCATCACGTCGTCCCAGTCCTGCTCGGTGAAGTCGACCGCGTCGTTGCGGCGGATGATGCCGGCGTTGTTGATCAGGATGTCGATGGGGCCCAGACCCTTCTCGGCTTCCTCGATGATGCGGCCGATCGGCTCCATCGACATCAGGTCGGCCTGGATCGAGATCGCACGGCGGCCCTTGGCCAGCACCTTGCCGACGGTGTCGTCCGAGGCGCGGCGGGCGACCGAGGCGATGTCGGCGCCGGCGTCGGCCAGGGCAAGGGCGATGCCCTGACCGATGCCCACATTGCCGCCGGTGACGAGGGCGACCTTGCCTTCAAGGCTGAACGGATTGGTCATGACAGGCCTACTTGAGTTGACAGATATCGAGCACGTTCATGTCGGTATAGTCGACGTTCTCGCCGCCCATGGCCCAGATGAAGGTGTAGTTGGAAGTTCCGGCGCCCATATGGATCGACCAGGGCGGGCTGATCACGGCCTCACTGTCGGCCATGACGATATGTCGCTGGGCGTCGGGCCGGCCCATGAAGTGATAGAGGCGGTTCTCGTCGCCCAGTTCGAAATAGAAATAGGCCTCGGAGCGACGCTCGTGCACGTGCGGCGGCATGGTGTTCCACACGCTGCCGGGCTTCAGCATCGTCAGCCCCATGACCAGCTGGCACGACTTGCACACGCCGGGGATGATGTACTGGTAGATGGTCCGGTCGTTGGAGGTTTCCAGCGACCCACGCTCCATCGAAATGGCCTGGTCGATGGAGATCTGCTGCACCTCATAGGCCGCATGGGCCGGGGTGGAGACCAGGTAGAAGCGCGTGTCGCCCGCGAAGCTGACCTCGGCCGAACCCATCGGGATATAGAGGCCGTCCTTGGGCTTCAGGGTGAAGGTCCGGCCGTCGACGGTGACGGTTCCCTCGCTCTGGCCGACATTGATCGCGCCCAGCTCGCGGCGCTCCAGATAGGGCTTGCCCGCAGCTGAGGCCGGCTCGATCTGGACGGGCAGGCTGACGGTTCCGCCCGCCGGTTCAGCCCCGCCGATCACCATCCGGTCCATATGGGTGTAGTTGAGCCGCACCTCGCCCGGTGCGAACAGGTCCTGGATCAGGTAGCGGTCGCGCAACTCGTCGGTCGTGGCGCCCGCCATCGACGAGGGATGGGTGGCGTGGTAGGTTTTGCGGTACATTCGGTGATCCTCCCACCTGTCGTTGCGACGGTTGGTAACCGGTGTCATATTCAAATGCAAATACAGGAGCGGTGGTGTAGACCGCCATCTTGATCCCGATACCCCCCAACGCACGCCGGGCGAAGTTCATAACGAACGCGGCCGTCTGCACCCGACCAAGAGGAAACCGATGAAAATCGCCCTGATCGTTGAAAACAGCCAGGCCGCCAAGAGCGCCACCATCCACGACGCCCTGACGTCGGTCGCCGTGCCCCTGGGCCACGAGGTCTTCCACTACGGCATGTACGCGCCGGAGGACAAAGCCTCCCTGACCTACGTCATGAACGGCCTGCTGACCGGCATCCTGCTCAACTCGGGCGCCGCCGACTTCGTCGTCACGGGCTGCGGCACCGGCATGGGCTCCATGCTGGCCGCCAACTCCATGCCCGGCGTCTTCTGCGGCCTGGTCATCGACCCGACCGACGCCTTCCTGTTCGGCCAGATCAACGACGGCAACGCCATCTCCATGCCCTACGCCAAGGGCTTCGGCTGGGCCGCCGAACTGAACCTGCAGGACGTCTACAAGAAGCTGTTCGAAGGCGAGCGCGGCCTGGGCTATCCCAAGGAGCGCGCCGAGATCATGGCGAAGAACCGCGGCATCCTGAAGTCGCTGAAGGCCGTGACCTGCCACGACATGCTGACCGTCCTGAAGACCGTCGACCAGGACCTGCTCAAGGCCGCCATCGCGGGTGAGAAGTTCCAGGAATACTTCTTCGCCAGCGCCACGGACGCCGGCATCCGCGACTACATCCAGTCGGTCCTCGCCACTGCGCCGGTGCTTGAGCCCGCCTGAGGCTTTTCAGGCTGAGGCCTGAACGAACGACGCCGGAGACCTGCGGGTCTCCGGCGTTTTTTGTGCTCCGGGTAGAACGCCACGCCACGGAACTTTTCTGGTCTCATGCCTGAAAGCGGACCCTTAGAATGTCTGAGAAGGGTGGGAAGCGGACACGCGGTTGATCACTTACTGACGTCTTCCGGTCCATATCCAACGCCAAACAGCGAGAACGCGCCTATCACAGCGAAGAATCCGAGAAACAGAACCCAGCCTTCCCAAGTTCTGGGAAATAGCGGCTTGCCAATACCCGGCCCGAACCAGTCGAGCGGGTGATTAAAGCGAAAGCGGCGGCGGGTTTTCATAACGCGAGTATGTCTGGTCGCCGCGTCCTCGCCAATGTCCGCAATGGGTCGGATGCCGACAATCGCTCATGCGCCGATAGCAGACATCGAGTGAGTTTCGCGGAACGCGCAATACCGGTCGGATCGCGACCGGCCCTAGTTCGGCGTCGCCGGAATGTCCGACTTGCGCACCACCAGCGAGGGCCGGACCTCGGGCTGGTCCAGTTTCGCCGGGTCCTGGCCGCGCATCGGGGCCAGCAGCTTCTCGGCCGCCATCCGACCCATGTCGCGGATCGGCAGGCGCACCGAGGTCAGATTCGGCCAGACGCGCGAGGCCATGGGCAGGTCGTCGAAGCCCACCACCGACAGATCGCGCGGCAGCTCCAGCCCGCGCTCGCGCGCCGCCTGCATGACCCCGATGGCCATGTCGTCGTTCAGGGTGAAGATGGCGGTCGGCGGGGTCGGCATCGCCAGCAGGGCGTGCCCGGCCTCGACCCCCGATTCGAAGGTATAGGCGCCCTCGATCTCGTAATCCGGGTTCATCGGGATGCCGCGCTCGGCCAGGGCGTCGCGGAAGCCGCCCCCGCGCACGGTCGAGGAGCGGAACAGGGCAGGGCCGCGCACCAGACCGATTCGGGTATGCCCCAGGTCGGCGAGACGCCGGGCGGCCTCGGCGGCGCCCAGATGGTCATTGGTCACCACCATCGACCCCGGCTCGTCCAGTGAGATCGATGCGATCCGGACATAGGGACAGTCGAGTTCGCGCAACAATGCGATGACCCGCTCGTCCTCCGACATCGACGGCGGCATGATCACGCCGAACAGCCGTTGGCGCTCGATGAAGCCCCGGATGTCATCGATCAGGGTCTCGGAATTGCGGTTGCAGGGGTGGACGACCAGCTCCAGCCCGGAGCCCTTCAGGGCGTCCAGCACGCCCTGCTGCATGTTCACGACATAGGTCGGCGAAGGGTTGTCGTAGATCAGCCCGACCAGGAAGGACCGGCGGAAGGCCAGGCCCCGCGCCTGCGGGTCCGGGGTGAAGCCCAGCTCCGCGATCGCCTTCTCGACGCGCTCGCGGGTGTCGCCCTTCACGAAGGGCGACTGGTTGATGACGCGCGACACCGTCTTCTTGGACACCCGGGCGACCCGGGCGACATCGTTGATGGTGGCGCGCTTGCCGGACTTCGCGCCGCGCGGATCGTCTGTCACCCAAGCTTCCTCGTTATCGTGTTTCGCCAAGGCATAGCCGTGTCCGGAGCAAAGCGCCACGGGTGTCGCAAGAACCGCATTGACACCGGTTTCCTACCCCGCCCATATTCCGCGCCTTATCGAGGGTCTTTCGTGTTCGCGACGACGTTTTCAAAGGGAGGGGCGCAATGAACGCCTCCAGTGCCGCCGCCGCTACGGGCGCTCAGGATCCGGCGGCCACCGCCGAGGCCTTCGTCTCGGCGCGTCTGGCCGCGCGGGCGACGCCTGACTATCCGGGCGTGCTGCCGACCACCATGGACGAGGGCTATGCGGTCCAGGAGATCGCCATCGGCCTGTATCCCGACAAGATCATCGGCTGGAAGGTCGGCGGCGTCGCCCCGGCCCGTCAGTCCGCCCTGGGCACGCACCGTCTGGCGGGCCCGATCTTCGCCCGCAACAAATGGTCCATCGAAGGCGACGTCGTGGTCAAGGCGATCGAGGGTGGCTTCACGGCTATCGAGGCCGAATTCCTGGTCCGCATCGGCCCGAACGTCGATCCGGCCAAGACCGAATGGACCATCGAGGAGGCGACCGCCGCCGTCGACGGCGTCTTCATCGGCCTGGAAATCGCCGGCAGCCCCCTGTCGGCCATCAATGATCTGGGCCCGCCCATTGTAGCCTCCGACTTCGGCAACAACGCCGGCATCTTCGTCGGCCCGGCCCTGACCGACTGGCAGACGCAACTGCCGGCGATCCAGGTCGAGAGCATTATCGACGGAGTGTCGGTTGGAACCGGCGGCTCGCCGTCGCTCGAGGGCGGCGCCCTCGAATCGGTGCGCTTCCTGCTGGGGCACTGCGCAAAGCGCGGTCGTCCGCTGACGGCGGGGATGCTGGTTTCCTCCGGCGCCGTCACCGGCGTGCACCGGATCCATGCCGGCAGTGACTTCACCTGCGACTTCAAGGGCGTGGGCATCATCAAGGGCACGGTCGTCAAGGCTGAAGCCTAGAGCTATCATCGTAGCGCCAACCCGCCGGCCCGCATGACGCGGGGACAGGTCGGGACGCGCGAGGAATACAGTACGGGAACGGGGTTTCATCATGACCGACACGACGACCACGCCGCCGCCGATCACGGTGAAAGCGCCGGCGCCGGGCAAATACCGCTGGATCATCATGTGGCTGCTGTTCGCGGCCATGGTGATCAACTACGTCGACCGTCAGATGATCGGCTTCCTGAAGCCGACCCTGTCCAAGGAGATGGGCTGGTCCGAGACGGACTATGCCGACATCGTCTTCTACTTCCAGGCCACCTACGCCCTGTTCTACGCGATCTGGGGCCGGCTGATGGACAAGATCGGCGCCCGCTTCGGCCTGGGGATCGCCTTCCTCATCTGGCAGATCGGCCACATGTTCCATGGCGCGGCCAAGGACCTCAGCCACTTCATCTTCGCCCGCATGCTGCTGGGCGTCGGCGAGGCCGGCGGCTTCCCCGGCGGCATCAAGGCCGTCGCCGAATGGTTCCCCAAGAAGGAACGCGCCTTCGCCACCGGCCTGTTCAACGCCGGCACCAACATCGGCGCCATCGTCACCCCGCTGATCGTTCCGGTCCTGGTCCTGGCCTTCGGCTGGCAGATGGCCTTCGTCATCACCGGCGTCCTGGGCCTGATCTGGCTGCCCATCTGGCTGCTGGTCTACCGCAAGCCGCGCGACCAGAAGCGCCTGTCCGCCGCCGAACTCGCCTATATCGAACAGGATCCGGCCGACACCGAAGCCAAGATCGGCTGGGGCAAGCTGCTCACCGTCAAGGAAACCTGGGCCTATGCCGCCGGCAAGTTCCTGATCGACCCGATCTGGTGGATGTTCCTGTTCTGGCTGCCGGACTTCCTGGGCAAGCGTTACGGCCTGGACCTCAAGACCTTCGGCCCGCCGATCGTGGCCATCTATCTGCTGTCGGACTTCGGTTCGGTCGGCTTCGGCTGGCTGTCGTCGCGGATGATGCATATGGGCGTCAGCCTGAATGCGGCGCGCAAGATCACCATGCTGATCTGCGCCCTGCTGGCCGTGCCCGTCATGTTCGCCGCCATGGCCTCCAGCCTGTGGATCGCCGTCCTGATCATCGGCGTCGCTACCGCGGCCCACCAGGGCTTCTCGGCCAACCTCTACGCCCTGCCGGGCGACGTCTTCCCGCGTAAGGCCGTGGGCTCGGTCGTCGGCATCGGCGGGATGATCGGCGGCATCGGAGGCATGGTCTTCTCGAAGTACGTCGGCCAGATCCTGGAGACGATCGGCACCTACACCCCCATCTTCATCGTGGCGGGCTCGGTCTATCTGATCGCGCTTCTGGTCATCCACCTGATCATGCCGAAGTACGCCCCCGCCAAGGTGGATTAGCCAAGGATCAGGGTCGGACTTCAATCCAACGACAGACGGCGCCGCTCCCCGGAGCGGCGCCGTTTTCGTATCAGGCGGCGGCCACGACCGGCCTGGGCCGGAAGCCGCCGATGAAGACCAGCGACGCCGCCACGGCGAAGGCTCCGGCCAGCAGGAAGGCGGGGTTGTAGGTGCCCGTGGCTTCCCGGATCGCCCCGGCGGCGAAGGCCGCGACCGCCGCCCCCATCTGGTGCGCCACCAGCACCCAGCCGAACACGATCGGGGCGTCGCGTTCGCCGAACGACTGGTTGGCCAGCTTGACCGTCGGCGGCACTGTCGCGATCCAGTCGAGGCCGTAGAAGACCGCGAACACCGTCAGACTGGCCGGGCCGAAGTCGATGAAGGGCAGGGCCAGCAGCGACAGCCCCCTGAGGCCGTAATAGACCGCCAGCAGCTTGCGGGGGTCATACCGGTCGGTCAGCCAGCCCGAGGCGGTCGTCCCGATCAGGTCGAAGAAGCCCATCATCGACAGCAGGCCCGCCGCCGCCACCGGCGCGATGCCGTGGTCGCCGCAGAAGGCGATCATATGGGTCCCGACCAGCCCGTTGGTCGTCAGGCCGCAGACGAAGAAGGTCCCGGCCAGCAGCCAGAAGACCGGCGTCTTCCCGGCGCGCACCAGCGCCTCGATCGCCAGCCAGGGCGTCGCCGCCTGTTTCATCGGCGGGGCGGGCGGGGTGTCGGCGGCCTCGCCGAAGCGCCTTGTCGCCCGGTCCTCGGGCCGCTCGGGCACGAGGAAGGCCACCAGAGGGATCAGCACCGCGCAGCTGGCGCTGACGGCCAGCACGACCGGCTTCCATGCCCCCGTCTCCGACAGCCAGGCCAGAACGGGCAGAAACACCAGCGCCCCGGTCGCCGTCGAGGCCGAGAGCAGCCCCATCACCAGCCCCTGCCGCGTGGCGAACCAGCGATTGACCACCGCAGCCCCCAGCACCGAGGCCACGGCGCCCGAGCCGATCCCCGAGAGCACGCCCCAGGTCAGGATGTAGTGCCAGGGTTGGCTCATCCACTGGCTGGCGAAGGTCGCGACCGCCATGAGGGCCAGACCCGCCAGCATGGTCCGCTTGATCCCGAAACTGATCATCAGGGCCGCCGCGAACGGCCCCACCGCCCCGTACAGCAGGATGCCGATCGCCGCCGCCAGCGAGATGGTCGCCCTGTCCCAGCCGAAAGCCAGTTCCAGCGGGACCATCAGCACCCCGGGCGCGGACCTCAGCCCGGCTGAGAACAGCAAAGCAAGAAAGGTCACCGCGACCACGAGGATCGCGGGATGGAAGCGGCGGGGCAGGGTCGGCATCGTCGGCATCTCTCGGGGCAGGCGACAACCCTAACCGCAACCGCCGCGATGGCCGAACGAGGAAACTTCGCCGAGCCTGTGAGCCCGCTTATGGATCGGGTGCGGCGCCATTCCGATATGGCGCGTCATTTGTATGATGATATGGTCATTCCAGACGCGACGAACGCGCATGGGAGACGCCGGATGATCCTCAGACCCTTCCTGACCGCGCTGGCTCTCGCCGCCGCCCTGATCGCGCCCGCAGCCCACGCCCAGACGTCTCAACCCACGGCCGAGGCCCGCGCCGCCGAACTGGTCTCGCGCATGACCCTGGCCGAGAAGGCCTCCCAGATCCAGCATGACGCCCCCGCCATCCCGCGTCTCGGCGTGCCCGCCTACAACTGGTGGAGCGAGGGTCTGCACGGCGTCGCCCGCGCCGACGTCGCCACCGTCTTCCCCCAGGCCATCGGCATGGCCGCCACCTGGGACACCGGCCTGATCCATCAGGTCGCCGACGTCATCGGCACGGAGTTCCGCGCCAAATACCTGGCCGGCCTCGCGCCCGACGGAAGCTCGCGCCAGTATCGCGGCCTGACCGTCTGGTCGCCCAATGTGAACATCTTCCGCGACCCGCGCTGGGGCCGGGGGCAGGAGACCTGGGGCGAGGATCCCTATCTGACGTCGCGCTTCGGCGTCGCCTTCATCGAAGGGCTGCAGGGTGACGATCCCCTGCATCCGAAGACCATCGCCGCCGTCAAACATTTCGCCGTCCACAGCGGTCCCGAGGCCGGCCGCCACCGCGACGACATCCACCCGTCAGCCCGCGACCTGACCGAGACCTATCTGCCCGCCTTCCACGCCGCCATCACCGAGGCCCACGCCGAGGCCCTGATGTGCGCCTACAACGCCGTCGACGGCCTGCCCGCCTGCGCCAGCCCGGCCCTGCTGCACGACCGGCTGCGCACCGACTGGGGCTTCGACGGCCATGTCGTCTCCGACTGCGCCGCCGTCGCCGACATCTATCTGCCGACCTCCCACGCCACCGTCGCGACGCCCGAGGAGGCGGCGGCCCTCGCGCTGAAGTCGGGCACGGACCTGTTCTGCGACTTCGTCGCCAACGGCACCGCCCGGCCCGAGACCACCGTCCGCGCCGTCGAACAGGGCCTCGTCAGCGAGCAAACGCTCGACGCCGCCCTAGTGCGCCTGTTCACCGCCCGCATCCGCCTCGGCACGCTGGAGCCGCCCTCGGCCGGCGCCTTCGCCGATATCAAGGCCACCGACTTCGACACCCCCGAGCACCGCGCCCTCGCCCTGGAGACCGCGCGCCGTTCGCTGGTCCTGCTCAGGAACGACGGCCTCCTGCCGCTGAAGAGCGCGCCGCGCCGCATCGCCGTCATTGGCCCCAACGCCGACAGCCTCGACGCCCTGACCGGCAACTACAACGGCACGCCCTCCGCCCCCGTCACCCTGTTGGCCGGCCTGAAGGCGCGCTTCCCCGACAGCCAGGTGACCTTCGTCGAGGGCACGGGCTGGGTCGCCCCGCCGCTGGAGGACATCCCCGACGCCGCCTTCTGCCGCGACGCCGCCTGCGCCCAGCCGGGTCTGCGCGCCGAAGAGTTCTCCGGTCCCGAGCTCGACGGAACCTCCGTCGTCCGCGACGACGTCAACGTCGCCTTCAGCTGGGGTCGCCCGACCCGTCAGGAGCGCCAGACCTCGATCCGCTGGACCGGCTTCATCAAGACGACCGAGGCCGGCGAGTACCGCTTCCGCTACACCGGCGACAGCGGCTACCGCGTCTATGTCGACGGCAAGCTCATCGCCGACGTCTGGGACGCCGCCTGGCCCACGTCGGACACCGCCGTCACGCTGGAGGCGGGCCGCACCTACGCCTTCCGCGTCGAGGCCTCCCAGAAGGGTTCGCGCGCCACGCATCGGCTGCGCTGGAGCCGTCCGGGCACCGGCGACGCCCCGGCCCTGGCCGCGGCCCGCGACGCCGACCTGATCGTCTTCGCCGGCGGTCTGACCGCCCGTCTGGAAGGCGAGGAGATGTCCGTTCAGGCCCCGGGCTTCGCCGGCGGCGACCGCACCAGCCTCGACCTCCCCGCGCCGCAGGAGCAGCTGCTGGAGCGGCTCCACGCGCTGGGCAGGCCGATGATCCTCGTGACCATGAACGGCTCGGCCATGAACCTCGCCTGGGCCGACCAGAACCTGTCCGCCGTCATCGAGGCCTGGTATCCGGGCGGGGAGGGCGGCCGCGCCGTCGCCGACCTGATCGCCGGGGACTTCAGCCCCGCCGGCCGTCTGCCCCTGACCTTCTACCGCTCGGCCGACGACCTGCCGGCCTTCACCGACTATTCGATGGACGGCCGCACCTACCGCCGCTTCGCCGGGACGCCGCTGTACCCGTTCGGCTACGGCCTCAGCTACACGAGCTTCATCTATACCGGCATGCGGCTGGAGCAGACCGAGGTCGCGGCCGGGTCGGGCGTCCGCGCCACCATCGACGTGATGAACAGCGGCGACCGCGACAGCGACGAGGTCGTCCAGCTCTATGTGTCCCGTCCCGTGCCGGGCGCGCCGATCCGCAGCCTCGCCGGCTTCCAACGGGTGTTCATCCACGCGGGTGAGACCCTGCGCGTCACCTTCGACGTCCCCGCTACGGCCCTGGGCGTCGTCGATGCCGAGGGTCGGCGTCAGGTCCCTGCGGGCGACGCTGTCATCGCCATCGGCGGCGGCCAGCCCGGTCTGGGCGCCCCCTACGGCCAGGAGACGCTGAAGATCATCGGCTCGACCGAGGTCGCCGCCTTCTAGGGCCTGTTAGGAAAGCCGGTCCCGGAACTCGGTCCAGTCGAAGGCCTTGACCACCCGCAGCGCATCCGTCGCCGAGTTCCACAGCACGATGGCCGGCAGGGGCACGCCGTTGAAGGTGTTGGTCTTCACCATCGAATAGTGGGCCTGGTCGAGGAAGGCGATGCGCGTCCCGGCTACCGGCGGCATCTTGAAGACATAGTCGCCGAGGATGTCGCCGGCCAGGCACGACGGCCCGCCCAGACGATAGCGCACGCCTTCCGCCGGTTCGCCCAGCATCGCCGGCCGATAGGGGGCCTCGATCACATCGGGCATGTGGCAGGTCGCCGAGATGTCGGTGATGGCGATCGGCAGGCTGTTCTCGAAGGTGTCCAGCACCTCGCCCACCAGAATGCCGGTATCGAGCGCGATGGCCTCGCCCGGCTCGATATAGACCTCGACCCCGTGGGTTTCGCCCAGCGCCTTCAGGAAGGCCGCCAGACCGTCACGGTCGTAGTCGGCGCGGGTGACGTGGTGACCCCCGCCCAGATTGACCCACTTCACATGCGGCAGAAGCGGCGTCAGCTTCGGCTCGATCGCGCCCCAGACGCGCGACAGCGGCTCGAACCCCTGTTCGCACAGGGCGTGCAGATGCAGGCCGTCGACGCCCTCCAGATGCTCGGGCTTCAGCTGCGAGATGGGGAAGCCCAGCCGCGAGCCGAACTGGCAGGGGTCGTACTTCGCGACCTCGGCCTCGGAGTGTTCGGGGTTCAGACGCAGGCCGATGTCGAACACCGCGCCCTCGGCCCGCGCCACGGCGATCAGGTCGGCGAAGCGCGCCACCTGGGTCGGGGTGTTGAAGATCACGCTGTCCGAAATCCGCAGGATCTCGGGCAGGTCCTCGGGCTTGTAGGCCGGGGAGTAGGTGGTCAGGTGGCCCTTGTAGAACTCCCGCGCCAGCCGCGCCTCCCACAGGCCCGAGGCGCAGACCCCGTCCAGATACTCGCCGACCACATCGGCCAGCGACCACATGGAAAAGGCCTTGAGCGCCAGCAGCACCCGCGCGCCGCCGCGCACCCCGACATCTTTCAGGACGCCGAGGTTGCGCCGCACCGCCGCCTCGTCGACCACGAAGGCCGGCGAGGGGACGCGGTTCAGATCAAAGTGCGCGAAGGCGCCGGGATCGCCGGCCCTGGTTTCCATGGCGGCGGTCGGGGTGTGCGACATGTCGGTCCGATCAGAAGGCGAGCGGGGCGTCCAGATCCTGCACCTTCCAGGGCAGGCCGTGCTTGTTCAGCATGTCCATGAAGGGATCGGGATCCAGCTGCTCCATGTTGAACACGCCTTCGCCCTTCCAGACGCCGGTCACCATCAGGGCCGCGCCGATCATGGCCGGGACGCCGGTGGTGTAGCTGACGGCCTGGTTGCCGGTCTCGGCATAGGCCTCTTCGTGGTCGCAGATGTTGTTGATGTAGACGGTCTTCTGGACGCCGTCCTTCAGGCCGGTGGCGATGGTGCCGATGTTGGTCTTGCCCTTGGTCAGCGGGCCCAGCGACGACGGCTCGGGCAGCAGGGCCTTGAGCAGCTCCATCGGGATGATCTCGCGGCCCTGGAACATCATCGGCTCGATCGACAGCATGCCGACATTGCCCAGCACGTCGAGGTGCTTGAGGTAGCTGTCGCCGAAGGTCATCCAGAAGCGGATGCGCTTGATCTCCGGATAGAACTTGGCCAGCGACTCCAGCTCCTCATGGTACATGAGGTACATGTTCTTCGGGCCGACGCCCTCGAAGTCATAGACCTGCTTGTTGGTCAGGGCCGGGCCTTCGATCCACTGGCCGTTGTCCCAGTGGCGCGACGGCGCGGTCACTTCGCGCAGGTTGATCTCGGGGTTGAAGTTGGTCGCGAACGGCAGGCCGGTGTCGCCGCCGTTGCAGTCCAGGATGTCCAGCGTCTCGATCGAATCCAGCAGGTGCTTCTTGGTGTAGGTCGTGAACACCGAGGTCACGCCGGGGTCGAAGCCCGAGCCGAGCAGGGCCATCAGACCGGCTTCCTTGAAGCGCTCCTGATAGGCCCACTGCCAGCTGTATTCGAACTTGGCCTCGTCGCGCGGCTCGTAGTTGGCGGTGTCCAGATAGTTGACCCCGGCCGCCAGACAGGCGTCCATCAGGGTCAGGTCCTGATAGGGCAGGGCCAGGTTCACCAGCAGCACCGGGTTGACCTGTTTGATCAGGGCCGTGGTCGCCGCCACGTCGTCGGCGTCGATGGCGGCCGTGTCGATGGTCACGCCGAAGCGTTCCTTCACCGAGGCGGCGATGGCGTCGCATTTGGACTTGGTCCGGCTCGCCACGGTGATGTGCGAGAAGATGTCGCTGTTCATCGCCATCTTGTGGACCGCGACCGAACTCACGCCGCCGGCGCCGATCACCAGAACCCTGCTCATCTCACGCACTCCATGAAGTCAAAAAAGGAAGTCTGAAACCCTGACGGTCGCCGCCGCCTTCGTCGAAGCGCGGGGCCTTAGCACGGTCCGTCCCGCTTCGCTAACCCGCGAGGGGACCGATTCCGCCGACGGTATAACCGCCGACCCGTGACGGGGATATGTCCGCCCTTCCTCACGAAATCGACCTCGCATGCCCGACGCCGCCCTCACAGGGTTTGAACCCTTTTCGCGCCATTCGGTTCGGCGCCCTTTCAGGGTGTGGGATACTGCCGGATCGCCTTGCCGCCCGTGCCCGGGCGCGTGCAGGCGGATGCACTTGAGTGCAAACCGAGTGCAAAGGATCTGCGAAATTTTAAGCCTTTGAAATCAACCGAAAGGATCAAACTTCTAAGGTCTAACTTTCAAAATTGCACCTTTTGCACTCGCCTTTTTTGAGTGCAATCAGGCCGGATTGAAGAAGCCCGACCGCCGGGCCCAGGCCTCGAAGGCGTCGGGCCAGTGGGAGGCCGGCCGGTCGCCGGGAAGGCTGAAGCCGAAGCCGTGTCCGCCCTCCTGATAGATATGCATCTCGCAGGGAACGTCGGCGGCCTTCAGCGCCTGGAACATGTTCAGGCTGTTGGCCACGGGCACGGTGCGGTCGTCCGCCGCATGCACCAGGAAGGTCGGCGCCAGACCCGGCTTCACGCGCTCAGTCAATGATTGACGCGCCTCGGCGTCCGGGCCCGGGAACTGGCCCGCGCCCGAGCCCACGCTCATCAGGGCATAGCCGAGGCAGACGAGGTCCGGCCGGGCCGAGGTCTGGTCCACCGCGTCCACCGGCTCATAGACCGCGTCGTCGTATCGGGTCAGGGAGGCGGCGGCCAGATGCCCTCCGGCGGAGAAGCCCATGACCCCGATCCGCTTGACGTCCAGCGCCCACTCGGCCGCCCGCGACCGGACCAGCCGCACCGCCCTCTGGACGTCCTGCAGCGGGGCGTCATAGCCCGCCGCCCAGCCGTCGCCGGGCAGGCGGTAGTTCAGGACGAAGACCGTCACCCCGCACTGGTTCAGCCGCCGCGCGGCGCCAGCCCCTTCCTTGTCGATAGCCAGCCGGACATAGCCGCCGCCGGGCGCGACCACCATGGCCGAGCCGTTGGGGTTGGCCGGTCGGAAGACCTCGAGGAGGGGCTGGGAGACGTGCATCACCGCCCGGTCGTGGGCCGCGGGCGAGCCCCGCTCCAGCACCAGCCGACGCGCCGTCACCCCCCGCGATCCCGGGACCTTGCCCTCGGGCCAGATGGGGAAGGACGCGTCGGACAGCAGCCCCCTGGGCTCGTCCGGCGCCGGGATGACCACCGGCGCCGATGGCGTCCCCGTCTGGTAGTCGTAGGCGCTCTGGACCTGATAGCCCGAGATGATCCGGCTGTGCGGGCCGAAGGCGAACAGGCCGTTGTCCAGCACCGCCGTCTGGCTGGTCTTCGCCGCCGGCTTCCAGATACAGGCCGAAGTCGTCTTCGTTGACCGTGCGGTTGTCGCCGCGGGCGCTGGCGACGGTCTCCGACAGCAGGAACCGGCCCGAGTTGGAGAAGACGCCATAGGCGTCCGCGACGGCGTTGAGGTTCGGCGTGCGCCAGCAGTTGGGCGTACCCGCCGGCAGGGACAGGCCCTGGAAGCCGCAGTAGAGCTCGGTCAGGCTGGTGATGGTGCTGCCGGTCGGAATGGCCGGGATGTTGGTCTCGCCCGAGGCCAGACGCTGACCGCGGCCTACGAACTCGTAGCTCTTGACCTGGGCGCCGCCGATGAAGGTCAGGTTGTCGGACAGCTCGTATTCGAAGTCGACCTGACCGGTCTTGTAGATGTTGTCGTTCCAGTTCGGACGCAGGCGGATGTCCGGGCCGCTGGCGCCGGTGCCGCCGGCCGCCGTCGTGGTCGGGCCCATGTACCACTGGGTCGCGTCGGTAACGTCGAAGCCGTAGTTGATGGCGGGGGCGTATTCGCCGCCCGGGCGGAAGTCGTAGGAATAGCCGTCGGCGTTCTGGCGATCCATCTGGGCGATGTAGTCGACGGCGTTGTTGAAGTCGTTCTTCACATAGCCGAACAGACCCGTCACCTTCAGCTTGTCGCCGAACTGCTGCTCGAGGTTCAGGGTGTATTGCTGGAAGGTGGTGTCATAGATGTCGATGTAGTTCTCGGAACGGACATCGACGTTGTCCAGCGCCATGTAGACGGCGGTGCCGTTGGAATCGACGACGATGTCGCGCACGACGGTCTCGGGCTTGCCGCCCTGGGAGGCCGCGCGGCTCAGGCCGATGGCCTCGAGCTGACGCTCGTTCCGCTCCCCTTCGAACTTCGAGTACAGGACGTCGAAGGTGACCAGGGTCGACTCCTGCGGACGCCATTGCAGGGTGCCGGTGATGCCGGTCCGCTTGGTCTCCAGCCGGTAGTCCTGATAGCGCAGGAAGCGGGGATAGCGGGTGCTGTCCAGGGTGGCCGTGGCGCGAGCGGCGGTGTTGGTGCCTGCGCAGAGCGTCGGGCGGGCGACCGGGTCGCACCAGCCGCCGTCCGCGGAGCCGAAGTTCCACTGGCCCGTCGAGGCGCCGTTCTGAAGAGTGGTCTTCTCGGAATAGGCGATCGAGGCGGCGATGCCGATCTCGCCGATCGGCGTGTCCCAGCGGTTGGAGATCAGGCCGGCGATGCGCGGGTTGGTCGCTTCCGACAGGTCGTTCCAGCCGCCTTGGGCCGCCAGGGCGCCGACGAAGCCGCGCGCGTTGAAGGGGCGGGCGGTATGAAGATCGACGGTCGCGCCCAGCGAGCCTTCCTCGACGTTGGCCGAGGGCGTCTTGCGCACGTCCAGCTGGCTGAACAGCTCGGAGGCGAAGACGTTGAAGTCGAAGCCGCGGCCGCGGTTCGAGCCGGTGGTGGCCTGGCCCTCGATGCCGTTGATGCGAACGCGGGTGAAGTCGGGGCCCATGCCGCGCACCGAGATCTGCGACCCTTCGCCGCCCGAGCGGGTGATGGTCACCCCGGGGACGCGCTGCATGGACTCGGCCAGGTTGTTGTCCGGGAACTTGGCGATGTCCTCGGCGACGATGGTGTCGACCATGTCGTTGGAGTTGCGCTTGATGGCGATCGCCCGCTCGACGCTGGCGCGGAAGCCGGTGACCACGACTTCCTCGACCTGGGTCGCCCCGTCGTCGGTTTGCGGCGCTTGCGCCGGAGCGGTTTGGGCCAAGGCCGGCGCGGCCATGCCTAGCGCGGTGATCAGCGCCGAAGTGGCGAGCAGGCGCGAGCGTACGGTAGTCATTCAGAGATCCTCCCCAGGTTCAAATGTCCGGCGCCGTCTGGTCCGTTCCCCTTATTCGGGATGAGTGGACCAGAC
>Ga0209630_10002374_pt1 | contig 18269 bp, 27 predicted proteins | sample COG_01_FD_184745 | JGI IMG/M metagenome (GOLD analysis project Ga0209630, IMG submission 184745) | Pelagic Microbial community sample from North Sea - COGITO 998_met_01 (SPAdes) (version 2) | ecosystem: Environmental > Aquatic > Marine > Neritic zone/Coastal water | place: Helgoland, sampling... | reverse complement strand
CTTGCTGACGAAATCGTCGATGCCTATAACAACACCGGCGCGATCGTTAAGAAGAAGGAAGAAACACACCGTATGGCTCAAGCAAACCGCGCGTTTGCTCACCTGCGTTGGTAGTTTCGACTCCTGCTTCACCCCTGTTCTTTTCCAGTTCCATTCAATGTCCGCGACTATGTCAGCCAGTGTAAACTCGTCGAAACGTAAGTTCCCCTTGGAGCATACGCGTAATATCGGCATAGTTGCACATATTGACGCGGGCAAAACAACCACGACCGAGCGTATCCTCTTCTATACGGGCGTCGTCCATAAAATGGGCGAAGTTCATGAAGGGAGCGCGGTCACGGATTGGATGGATCAAGAACGCGAGCGAGGTATTACAATTACCTCCGCCGCAATTTCATGTAACTGGACGAATCAATGCGGCTCTTATGCTGGCATTCAAAACCAGATCAACATCATCGACACCCCCGGGCATGTCGATTTCACCGCTGAAGTAGAACGTTCGCTTCGCGTGTTAGACGGGGCGGTCGGCGTATTTTGCGCCGTCGCCGGCGTCCAACCGCAGTCCGAAACGGTCTGGCGGCAAATGACGAAATACAATGTGCCGCGCATTGCATTCGTCAATAAGATGGACCGTACCGGTGCGGACTATTTCGCTGCAATTGAGACCATGCGTGAGCGCTTGGGTGCCAATGCGCATCCGATCTTCATTCCGATCGGAGCTGAGGAAGACTTTAAGGGACTCATCGATCTCGCCTCTATGCAGGCGACTATTTATGATCCAGCCGATGAGTCGGGTATGACAGTCGAGGTGACTGGCATTCCAGCCGACTATGTCGATCAGGCTGAGGAGTATCGCGAAAAGCTGATTGAAGCACTCGCTGACTTTGACGAAGCGCTCGCTGATAAATATCTCGAAGGTGAAGAGCTGACTGCCGATGATATTCGTGCTGCCATCCGCACTGCCACGATCTCGCTCGATTTCTGTGGCGTCATGCCAGGTAGCGCATTCAAGAACAAGGGTGTTCAATCTGTGCTTGAGTCGGTCGTTAACTATTTACCGTCGCCACTTGATGTGCCGCCGATGGAAGGCGAAGACTCGAAGGGGCGTCCCGTTGAGATCAAGCCAGACGACAATGCAAAGCTTACAGGCCTTGCATTTAAGCTGATGAACGACGGCTACGTCGGTAAACTGGTGTTTTTTCGCGTTTACTCTGGCTCAATTTCTAAAGGCTCTGTGCTGCACAATTCGCGCACAGGTAAGGTCGAACGCATTTCCCGTCTGCTCGTAATGAAGGCGGATGCCCGCGAGGATATTGACACTGCATACTCTGGCGACATTTGCGCGTTAGTTGGTGCACGTGACGTCGTGACTGGTGATACACTTTGCACTAAGGGGTATGATGTGCGCATCGAGCCACCCACATTTCCAGAGCCAGTGATTTCGATGTCAATCGAGCCAAAGACCACTGCCGACCAAGAAAAGATGGCGCTAGGTCTTCAACGCCTAGCCGAAGAAGACCCGACGTTTGTTGTTAGCTCTGATGAAGAAACTGGTCAGACTCTAATCGCTGGAATGGGGGAGTTGCACCTCGAAATTATTAAGGACCGCCTGTTTCGTGAATTTAAGGTCGGGGCCGAAGCGGGCCGCCCGCAGATCGCTTATCGCGAAACCATGACTGCGCCATCCGAAGGGGAGGGCAAGTTCTTGCGCCAGACTGGTGGCAAGGGGCAGTATGGGCACGTCCGCATCAAGCTTGAACCGCAAGAGCGCGGTGCTGGCTTTGAAGTGATCGATAAGACGGTCGGTGGCGTCATACCGAAAGAATTTATCAAACCAGCGATTGATGGGATCAAGGAGGCGGCTTGTAATGGCACCGTTGCTGGCTACCCGGTGGTTGATTTTAAAGTCACCCTGTTTGACGGTTCATTCCATGAAGTCGATTCCTCGGAAGTGGCATTCAAGATGGCTGGCATTTTTGCGTTTCGCGATGCGATGCAAAAGGCTGGGCCGATTCTGTTGGAGCCGGTGATGCATGTGGAAGTCGAGACCCCTGAAGATTATCAGGGCGACATCATGGGGGACCTAAACCGCCGCCGTGGGCAAATTCAGAACATCAACGCGAAGCCTTCGTTCATCTCCATTTCCGCGATTGTACCGCTTGTTGAAATGTTCGGCTATTCGACGATCATGCGCTCATTGAGCAAGGGTCGCGCTTCCTTTAGTATGGAGCCGGATAGTTTCGAAGAGGTGCCGGCGAATGTCGTCAATCAGATTTTGGAAACCTCCACCCGCGGACGCTACTAAGATTTTATATCAATTTTTAACCGAGAACTAATTTCTCAAAAACTTAACCAAACAAAATACACTATATGAGTTCACAACGTATCCGTATCCGCCTCAGAGGCTTCGATTATCGCGTCATCGACCAGTCTGCTACAGACATCGTTGAAACAGCAAAGCGTTCAGGCGCTCGCGTTTCTGGTCCTGTGCCGCTTCCAACTCGCGTTGAGAAGTTGACCGTTAACCGCTCTCCGCACGTTAACAAAAAGTCCATGGACCAATTCGAAGTCCGTACTCACAAGCGTCTCATTGACATCATTGAGCCGACTGCAGCCACAGTGGACGAGCTCAAGAAGCTCAACCTCCCAGCTGGTGTTGATATCTCGATCAACGTTTAGTTTCGAGGACTGTAGCTGCCACTGGCGCTGCATGTTAGACTAGTTTTTCAAAAGCCCGCAGCTCACAAGAGCCGCGGGCTTTTTCGTATTAGGGATGCAAGCTTTGCCTCTCTATTGGGATCGATCTTTGCTCAAGACTTGCGAGTAATAAGCCAAGAGTAATCCTGAGCTACCCGACGTTGTGGATGGGGAATGCTTAGTGTGAATTTTCGGATCGCTACAATTTGAAGGGGCTTTCGTATAAAACTACTGATGTGCGCCGCTTGCGTAAGAAGGATCTATTACCTGTGAGTAGTTGTCAGGCGAAAGCGGGGAGCCAGTCTCTGCGTATTGATTTTGGTGTTCCGGAGGCGAAGGAGGCGCTTTTTCCGAGTGCCAGCAGGCTAGCTTTCAATATGATAACTGAGCCGCGGTTACGCGGGTGAAGTTTCGTAAAGATTACCAAGGGATGTTGATGAGCAGATTGATGATGCAGGAATTGCGCTCTCTGTGCGGCGAAAGCGTATCTCTGTTACTAGTCGTTTTGTATGTTGTTTCATTAGGGAACACGACGTGAGTTGATCGTCATCTCACCTCCAGATTTAATTCCTCTAAGCCTGCAGAGTTTGATTTGAAGGTTGGGGAGTTCTATTGTGATTTCTTTTTTATGGTGGTTATTTAGATTTCCAGCCTAGGTATGGCGTTCTCTGAAGCTGTCAATTTTCAGTTAGAGCAACCGCTTGTTAATTGTTTGCTGTTCGTCTGTGCTCGCAATAGGTGACCCGATGCAAGGTGCGTGCCTTGGTTTCAGGTTTTTAGCAGCCTGTCGGACTTAGGGACGGTGTTTTTGTATGCTAGAACCGAATTAATCGATCAATATGACGAATCATCTTGTCGTTAATGCTCATTGAAGGATTCGGGCCTTATTAACATAGATCGGAGTACCTCGATACTCTTGCTAGTTGATGTGCGAGACTGGTAGCCGGGGGATCACTTGGTGCATTTTATATTGGAAGTGGTGGATGCTGCAGATGCTTCCGGTTTACCAATCAATCATCGAGGTGCAGGTAGCAAGCAGTCCCCATCTGCAAGGCCTTTGACGTTACTTGTTTGTTTCTGCACCAAGGTACGTTCTAGCCCTCGAGTGATTGAAGATGCGAGCTACTATGATGTCTCGGTTTGTTACCTCTGCACGGACAGGCACCCCGACCATGGTGCGATCTGCACGTTCCGCTGTATTAATCCTAAAGCATTCAAAAAACTTTTTCGCCAATGTTATTTGGGCAGGGTAGGGCGGTTTTTTAAAGAAAGTGTGCACGGTCAGCGTGGATGGCACCAAGATTCACGCCAATGCTGGTGGATCCAGTGCAGTTAGGAGCGCATGCGCGCAGAAGATGTTGATTAATTAAAAAGCAAAGTGCTTGCGCTGACACAAAGGCCGAGCTCTGCCACTGTTCGCCACAGCGGTAATGCGCTTGTGGTCTGCCCTAGGAGATTGCCCGACTCGAACAGTGCAGGGTTCATATTGGAGTGGCCATCATGGTCATCTAGTCGTGTCATGGCAAAAAGCTTTTATGAATAGAAGTAGGAGTATCAGCGAACAATTGGCTGTATGTGACGCGCAGCAAGTAAAGCCTCAAGGGGCAGGACCGAGGTCGCCCCGCAAGGTTGTGGCTGTCATAGATGAATACAGCTTCACTGGTCGTGAAAGTGGTATGCGAAAGCCGGAAACGCCAAGCACTTGGTCCAGTGTTGTATCGCCCAGGTGCTATAGATGTGAAGGGTCTGTTGACATGCGCTTTCGCCAATTCCTGATGCGAGGTAAAGGAGATGCTACTGCTGAGTGGGGTTTAGTATGCGCCGCATGCAATTTTTTAAAAAACCTCAAACTGATCCAAAAGCAGGCGGAGCCGCTTTATTTATTGATAAGCTCGGCTATGAGCAAAAATGCTTCAGAGCAGAGATACCAATGCAGATGCGCTAACGCGACTGCTAGGATTTAAGAGCAGAATAAACTACACTGGTTACGCGATGCTAAGGCTTGAGAATAGAGGGGGCTAAGTTGACCTAAAAAAAAACAACGACGAGCCCTACGAAGTGAAATCAAGTCCGAGAGGCTGCTAGAGCTTAACACTTGGCTGGTGTTGATATTTTCAATTAACTTTTAGGTCGTATCCTTCGATTGTTCAAAGATCATAGCATTCCTTGAGGACTTTTTTGCTGAATTTTCTGTACTATAATAAGAATAATGCATTTTTGGGGAAATACGAGGTTGACGGGGTTGATATTTCACTCTTTCTTCCACCGCTCGCCTCCCATCTGAGGCGGTAAATCACATTTTATTTTAACCACTAACGCAGGTCTAGTAAACGGAACGTCTGTTCCACCTGCCTATTAGTATTATGAACATAGCCCTACTTGGTAAAAAGATAGGTATGACTCAGGTATTCGACGATGCGAATCGTCTGGTGCCTGTTACAGTCATCGAAGCAGGTCCTTGCCCGGTCACCCAGGTCAAGTCGACTGAGATAGACGGATATGACGCCATTCAAATTGGCTTCCGTCAGCAAAAGGAGCACCGCCTGACTAAGGCTGCTCTTGGTCACTTCAAAAAAGCTGGAGTTGAGCCGGTTGCTGAGCTCAGTGAGTTCCGCACCAATGGTGATGCTGAGCTTAATCTTGGTGATGTCTTAACGGTTGAGCGCTTTGAAGCGGGTCAAAAAATTGATGTCGTTGCGACTTCAAAGGGACGTGGCTTCCAAGGTGTTGTTAAACGTTACGGTTTCGCTGGTGGTCCTGCCTCTCACGGTTCCATGTTCCACCGTCGTGGTGGTTCTTATGGAATGTGCCAATGGCCAGGTCACGTTATCAAGGGTAAGAAGATGCCAGGTCACATGGGTGACGTACAGCGCACCGTTCAGAACCTTGAAATTGTTAAAGTGATTGCTGAAAAGAATCTGATCCTTGTAAAGGGCAGCATTCCTGGCTCACGTGGTGGCCTTGTCACCGTCCGCACTGCGATTAAAACCAAAGCCTCCAAGGCGTAATCGAAGGGACCTACTACGATGAAACTTAAAGTTTACACAGCAGACGGGACACAGAGTGAAGAGAAGGAATTCTCGTCATTTCCCGCTTTCACCGACGATAAGGGCATTGCTGCTCTCCGTCAGGTAGTCATCGCACACCAGGCGAATCTTCGCCAAGGCAATGCTTGCACCAAGACACGCGCTGAGGTTAGCGGTTCTGGTAAAAAGCTTTTCCGTCAAAAGGGAAGTGGTACAGCTCGTCAAGGCTCACGCCGCGTTCCGCATCAACGCCATGGTGGTGTTGCGCACGGACCAAAGCCTCGCGATTACTCGCAGAAGATTAACAACAAGATGAAGTCGCTTGCCTTTAAGCGTGCGCTCTTCAATCGAGCAACCGAAGGTGGTATCTCTGTTATTGAGGCTTTCGAAGTTGCTGAGCCTAAGACCAAGCTTTTTGATAAGGTGTTGACTGCAGTGCTTCCTACACGGGGCAAGGTTCTCATTATCGACGATGCTTTTGAAAACAACGCTGCACTGGCTGCCCGCAACATCGATGGACTTTCCCTCGCTGAAGCTGGTAACCTCAGCACTCTCGATGTTGTCCGCTATCGCCACATTATTGTGAGCGCTAAGGGCATCGAAACTATCATCGCTCGCGCAAACGGAGGAGAGTAATGATTATTGCAAATAATATTCTACGTGAATTCCGCGTTACTGAAAAAGCTGCGAATCTCGCGGCTAACTTGAATCAATACACTTTCGAAGTGGATCCTCGCGCAAATCGCAAAGAGGTCGCTCGTGCAGTGGAGAAGGTGTTCAATGTGTCGGTAACCAATGTAAACATTCTTAACAAGAAGCCTAAAGCTAAGACTGATCGCTCTCGTGGTGGACGTCCTGGCACTAAAAGTGGTCACAAAAAGGCCATTGTTAGCCTTAAGGAAGGAGATAAGATCGAACTCGTCTAAGACGACGGAGACCTAAATATCATGGCACTCGTAAAATCCAGACCTTTGACTCCCGGTACTCGTTTCCTTATCCGAAACAAGGCCGATGTCTCCAAGAAGAAGCCTGAGCGTCAGCTCACGACTTACAACCACAAGAAGAAGGGACGTAATTGCTACGGCCGTATCACTTCTCGTCGTCGTGGTGGTGGTCACAAGCGCGCTTACCGTATCATCGATTTCCGTCGCGACAAGTTGGACATTCCAGCGAATGTTCAGGCGATTGAGTATGATCCGAACCGCACCGCGAATATTGCTCTCCTCGCTTATGCAGATGGTGAAAAGCGCTACATCCTTGCACCTCGTGGTGTGAAGGCTGGCGACAAGCTCATCAACTCCAGCGAACGCGTCGAGTTCTCTCCCGGTTACAGCATGCCGCTCGCAGTGATTCCGCCAGCAACTAAGATTCACGCAATCGAATTGCACCCAGGTCGTGGCGCTCAAATCGCTCGTTCTGCTGGTCAATCCGCTCAGCTTGTTTCGATTGATGGCGATCGTGCGACTGTAAAGATGCCTTCCGGTGAAATCCGTTTTCTTAACTCTCGTTGCCGTGCAACGATTGGTGAAGTCGGTAATCACGAGCACGGTGGACAGAGCCTCGGTAAGGCTGGTCGTAATCGCTGGCTCGGACGTCGCCCACGTGTACGTGGTGTTGCGATGAATCCTGTCGATCACCCTATGGGTGGTGGTGAAGGCCGCACCTCTGGTGGTGGTCACCCACAATCTCCTTGGGGCCAGCTCTCTAAGGGATTTCCGACTCGTAAGAAGTCCAATCCAACTAATTCGCAGATTCTCGTTCGCCGTAACGGTCGTCAGCTCAAGAAAAAATAATAATCTCTTTTAGCTATGTCTCGTTCCATTAAAAAAGGTTTCTTTGTTGATCCACATCTTGCTAAGAAGATAAGTGTGGCTCAGGCCAATAATGATCGCAAGCCGATCCAAACCTGGTCTCGTCGTTCGACGATCACTCCTGACTTCGTTGGGCTCAACCTCAACGTCCATAACGGCCGCAGCTTTCTGCCCGTCTATGTGACTGAGAATATGGTTGGCCACAAGCTTGGTGAGTTTTCACCAACGCGTACCTTCAAGGGCCACCAAGCCAAATAAGTAAACCTCTTATTACGTAATGCACCTTTTGTACGCACAACGCTTATTACACCTCGCCGGTATGTTCCTCTTCGGAGTGCTACTAGCAGGTAGCGTTGTGCGTGCGGAAGTTCCCGCTTTCGTCAAAGAGTCGATCTACAATCCGAACGCAGCCACGGTTTCGGCCGTGGTGCCTTCCCTCGCTGCAGATGTCGTCATTCTTGACGGCGGTCTTGCGCAGGGCTTGCGTCTCGGAATGGTCTGCCGCGTGACTCGCGGTTCACAAACGATCGGCGAATTGATTATTATAGAATCAAGAAGCGACCGTGCCGCAGGACTTATCCTCGAGCTGGTCGACGACTCCACACTTCAAGCGGGAGACATTGCCCGCGTAAAAACACTTCAAAACAGCTGAATCTCATGCAGGTCCAAGCCTATACCAAATACGCCCGTATGTCGCCCCGCAAGGTGCGCGATATCACCCGAGCCATCCAAGGCCGTAATGCTGCCGAAGCAGTCGAAATCTTGCGCTTTATTCCGCGCAAGTCGGCTCGTCTCGTTAGTAAGACACTCCAGTCGGCAATCGCCAATGCGGAAAACAACAACAACCTTTCTTCGGATGCCTTGACGATCGAGTCGGCAATCGTTGAGCAAGGTCCCTCATTTAAGCGTTTTCGTCCCGCAGCTCGCGGCTCGGCGCATCCTTACAAGAAGCATACCAGCAACATCCGTATCGTCCTTACAGACGAAGCCTAAGTTAACACGACACCGATTTTATTATGGGACAGAAAGTTCATCCAACCGGCTTCCGCCTTGCAGTAACCCGTGACTGGGATTCCCGCTGGTACGCGACCAAGCAAGAGTTTCCAGGCTTCATTAAAGAAGACTTCGAGATTCGTAAGTTTTTAACCAGCAGGCTCCGCTATGCATCCGTGCCTCGCATCTTCATTGAGCGTGCTTCTGGCCGTATCCGTGTGAAGATCTTCACTGCACGTCCTGGTGTAGTTATCGGCCGTAAAGGTGCTGAGCTCGACAAGCTGAAGGATGGCCTTAACAAGGTCGTCAAGAAGGAGATCATGCTCGACATCCAAGAAGTCAAGCGCCCCGATCTTTCTGCGCAGTTGGTAGCCGAGAACGTAGCACTCCAGTTGGAGCGCCGTATCGCCTTCCGCCGTGCAATGAAGCGCGCTGTTCAGACTACAATGGCAATGGGAGCAGATGGTATCCGCATCCAGTGTGGTGGTCGTCTCGGTGGTGCTGATATTGCTCGTACAGAGCGTCAACACCAAGGCAAAGTGCCTCTTCAGACGCTTCGTGCCAACATTAACTATGGCTTCAGCGAAGCGAACACTGTCTATGGTATCATCGGCGTGAAATGCTGGATCTGTCTTCCCGACGAAGACGAGGCCTAATTCACATCGTCACTTACGACATTAATTTCAATTTATTAAACTGAGCGAACCATGGCATATCTTCCATCACGCACAAAATACCGCAAGGTGCACACAGGTCGCATCTATGGCACAGCCCAAAGCTGTAATGCACTTGCATTCGGCGAATTCGGTATCCAATCCCTCACTCGTGGTCGTATGACTTCCCAACAAATTGAAGCTGCTCGTGTTGCAATGACACGTAGCCTCAAGCGTAAGGGTAAAGTCTGGATTCGTGTTTTCCCGCACAAACCGGTCACCAAGAAGCCTGCTGAAACCCGAATGGGTAAAGGTAAGGGTTCCGTTGAAAAGTGGGTCGCTGTGATCCGCCCCGGTACGATGCTCTTCGAGGTTGCAGGGTGCTCGCACACTACTGCTCAAGAAGCACTTCGCTTGGCTGATACTAAGCTTCCGTTCCACTGCCGCTTCGTAACACGCGAAGACTACTAGCAATTAATTTTAGATAAGGAATCATTTCATATGAGCACTAAAGATATCCGCGAAATGTCAGCGGTAGAGATCGAGAAGAAGCTACGCGACTCTCGTGACGCCCACGTCAACCTTCGTTTGCGCAAGCAAACTGGTCAGGTCGAGCACCCGCACGAATTTACCCAATTGCGTCGCGAAATCGCACGCCTCGAAACTATTCTTAATGAGAAGAAGCTGGCTGTAGCCTCTGCTTAATCTCTCAGCTACACATACTATGGAAGCAACACGCAATTCCCGTAAGTCACTGATTGGTACCGTTACAAGCCGTTCCGGTGACAAGACAATCAAAGTCACTTACCTCTATAAGATTCCACACCCGCTCTACCGTAAGGAGATTAAGCGTAAGACAGTGGTTCACGTACACGACGAAGCAAATGACTGTGGTCTCGGCGATAAGGTCGAAATCATGGAAACTCGTCCACTTAGCAAGCTGAAGCGCTGGCGCGTCACAAAGGTTCTTGAAAGAGCACCTAAGGTTGGAGACGTGTAAGATCTTCGCAGTTAAGTATATATATTTTTTAACCGTATAACGGAGATTTAGTTATGATCCAGATGAACAGCCGCGTTTTTATAGCGGATAACACAGGTGCCAAGTCAGCGGAAATGATCCGTCGTCTTGGACAAAACAAGCGCACTGCAGATGTTGGAGACGTGATCGTCTGCAACATTAAGGAGGCATCCACAGACTCATCCGTTAAAAAAGGTGAAGTTGTACGTGCAGTTGTCGTCCGCACGAAGGCTCCAATTCGCCGCGGCGATGGTAGCTACCTTCGCTTTGATAACAACGCGGTTGTTATCCTCAACGCTGATGGTAACCCCAAAGGCACACGTATCTTCGGACCGGTTGCTCGTGAGCTCCGTGCCAAGTACATGAAAATCATCTCTCTAGCACCCGAGGTTCTCTAATCATGGCCAAAGTAATTAAACGCGAACAAGAAGTTGTCGTCATCTCAGGCTCTCACAAGGGCAAGCGCGGTAAAGTGTTGTCAGTCAACGCTGGGCAATCCGTCGTTATTGAGGGGGTCAACATGATCACAAAGTTTCTTCCGAAGTCTCAAGAGAACCCCGAAGGTGGTTCTGTTAAGCGCGAAACTCCGATACATTACTCAAATGTAGTGTTGGCAGAGAAGTTCGACGCAAAGACTAAGTAAAAGGAAGCTTGCCAGGTTGAGTTTAAGACTCATCTTCACGCACTTTTCCTAAATTCACATAGACAATCTACAAAGCTAGCCGGGTCAGTACTCCGACTTAACAAAGATGCAACAACCAGCACTCAAGACTCAATACACCGATAAGGTTATTCCCGAACTTATGGAAAAGTTCGGTTATGCCAATCCACACCAGGTACCAGCGGTAAAGAAAATCGTCATCAACTCGGGCTTTAGCGCGACTGCAGACAAGAACCATATCAAGTTTGTCAACGATGAGATTGCCAAGGTTTCTGGTCAACGCCCTGTAACTACAAAGGCGAAGCTCAGTATCTCGAATTTCAAATTGCGCGAAGGTCAGCCAATCGGCGTTAAAGTGACGCTTCGTGGTCGGGCCATGTATGAATTCCTGAATCGTTTGATCCAAGTCGCACTTCCTTGCATCCGTGACTTTCGCGGAGTACCTGCAAAGCTGGACGGCCAAGGTAATTACTCACTAGGCGTTTCCGATCACACTATCTTTCCGGAAGTCAGTGCAGATGGCACCAGCGAGAACATGGGTATGGATATCTGCATCAACACTAGTGCAAAAAATGACGAAGAGGGACGCGAGTTACTCGCTCTTTTCGGCATGCCGTTTCGCAAGTCTAGCTCCGAAGTTGCTGAAGAAGAAGCAGCTCAAGCATAACAAAAAGAATTTCTCATGGCTAAAAAATCAGCAATCCAACGTAACCTTAAGCGTGTTCGTCTCATCGAGAAATATGCTGCTAAGCGTGCACATCTTAAAGCTATCCTGGCGAATCCAGAGACTCCAGATGAGGAGTTCTACAAGACACAGGCTAAGCTCACTAAGCTGCCTAAGAACAGTTCACCGATTCGCGCTCGCAATCGTTGCTCCGTCACTGGTCGTCCACGTGCTTACATCGGTAAGTTCGGTCTTTCCCGTCTCACATTCCGTGAACTTGCCACACAAGGTAAGATTCCCGGTGTGACCAAATCATCTTGGTAATTTTTTACCAGGGCTCAATACACACACTGAAAACCCATTAGTTAGACTATGGCAGTTCACGATACAATCGGTGATTTCCTCACCATCATCCGCAACGGTAGTACCGCACGCAAGGATCTCTGCATCACGCAGCACTCCAAAATGCGCGTCGCTATTGCTGCGATTCTTAAAAAAGAAGGCTACATCCGTAATTTTTCGGAAGGCACAGACAAGCGCGGTTTTAAGACCATCGAACTGACTTTGAAGTTCGTTGGAAAGACCGCTGCGATTACTGGTATAGAGCGTCACAGCAAGCCTGGTCGTCGACTCTACTACGGTGCCAATGAAATTCCTCGTGTCCTTGGTGGCCTGGGTGTTGCAATCGTTACAACTTCCAAAGGCGTAGTGCGCGCCCGCGATGCCCGTGAGTTGGGTGTTGGCGGTGAGCTGCTCTGCAAGGTTTGGTAATCGGAGACTACTATAATGAGCAGAATTGGTAAACTTCCTATTCCCGTCCTTGATAAGGCATCTGTGACCATCGATGGTCAGACTGTGCGTGTCGAAGGCCCTAAGGGTAAAATTGAAAAGACTTTTGATCGATCCACTAAGTTCGAACTAGTTGATAATGTAATTAATGTGACGCCTGCAGATAGTAGCCGTCACTCTAAAGCAATGTTCGGCACTGTGCGTTCCATCATCAATAATATGGTGATCGGCGTTGTTGAAGGTTACAAGAAAGAGATCGTTCTCAAGGGGGTCGGCTTCCGTGCTGTCCTTACTGGTAACGTTCTTGACCTTGCGCTTGGTTACTCCCACCCGTGCCTCCTGACTATCCCAGAAGGTATCACCGTTAAAATCGCTGAAAATACAAAGCTAACAATCGAAGGTGCTGATAAGCACATGGTTGGCGAAATCACAGCGACTATCTTTAATTACTACCCAGCCGAGCCTTATAAGGGCAAGGGTGTCCACATCGTCGGCAAATACGTCCGTCGTAAGGAGGGTAAGAAATCCGCTTAATTGAGGCATACATAACATGAAGCTCGATAAGAAAAAATCTCTTTTACAGAAGCGCAAATGGCGCATTCGCAAGAAGGTCAACGGCACTGCCGAACGTCCACGTCTTGCTGTTACATTCTCTAACAAGCACATCTATGCGCAATGCATCGATGACGTAAAGGGCCACACTATGGTCTACGTTACATCGCTTACTAAAGATTCAACTCTAAAGGCAAACGCTGAGAGTGCACTTGCACTCGGTAAGACAGTTGCCGAGAAGGCAAAGGCAGCAGGCATCGAGTCTGTCGTTTTTGACCGCTCCGGTCGTCGCTACCACGGTTGCGTTAAATCATTTGCAGAAGCTGCCCGCGAAGGTGGTCTACAATTCTAAGGTTACCATATGAGCAGACAAAATAGATCATTCTCTCACAAGAAAGAGCCCGAGGAAGCACCAGAATTCGTTGAAAAGGTGGTTCACATCAATCGTTGTGCAAAAGTAGTAAAGGGCGGACGCCGTTTCAGCTTCTCAGCACTCGTTGTTACAGGTAACCAAAAAGGCCAAGTTGGTGTCGGTTATGGAAAGGCTAAGGAAGTTCCTGAAGCGATCCGTAAAGGCACTGAGCAGGCTGAAAAGAACCTGGTGACTATCAAACTCCGCGGCGACACAATCCCACACCATGTGTTGGGTGAAGCTGACGGTGGTAAGGTTCTTCTACGTCCAGCATCGAACGGTACTGGTGTTATCGCAGGCGGTGGTTGTCGTGCAGTTCTCGAGTCAGTTGGAATTAAGAACATTCTTTCCAAGTCACTCGGTTCGAACAATCACCTTGCTATGGTGAAGGCGACTATGGCCGCTCTTCAGCAGCTTCGTAGCAACGAAGAAATTAAAAATATCCGTTTTGGCGATAAGGCCGCTGCGGAAGCGTAAGGAACATTACAATGAATCTCGAAAATATTCCTACAATTAAGGGAGCAACGCACCCTACTAAGCGTCTTGGACGTGGTGAGGGTAGTGGGCACGGTAAAACATCCGGTAAGGGACACAAGGGCCAGAAGGCTCGTTCCGGTGGTGGTATCCGTATCGGCTTCGAAGGTGGCCAAATGCCACTCTATCGTAAGCTTCCATGCCGTGGCTTCAACAACTTCAACTTCAAAGTTAGCTACCAGCTTGTAAACGTCGGACAGCTCGCAAAACTCGAGGGAGACGTCGTCTCTCGTGAGGCTTTGATCGCTGCTGGGCTCATTCGCGACAACAGTCAAGGTGTGAAGCTCTTGGGCGATGGTGAAGTGTCTCAAGCGTTTACGGTTACAGTCTGTAAGGTTTCTGGTTCTGCGAAAAGCAAGATCGAGGCCGCTGGCGGTAATATCGTTGAGGCGGCACCTGCTGCTGTAGAAACTAAGGCTGAGGCTTAAACGCCAATTCCTCTCGTTGTTTCGTTAAGAGCTACCACTCATGCTTTCTGCTTTCACAAACTCTCTGAAGATTCCGGAGCTGCGCCAGAAGATTTTCTTCACGTTGGCGTTGCTCTTTATCGCACGCGTCGGGGCTAATATCCCGTTGCCTGGGATGAATACCGGTCCGATTCGCGATTTCATGTCGGATCAGGCGTCGGCTAGTGGCGGTCTTGTTGGTCTCTATAATATGTTTACCGGCGGAGCGCTCCTTAATGGAGCAGTCTTCGCACTTGGTATCATGCCTTACATCAGTGCTTCGATCATCATGCAGTTGGTCGGAGCAGTGTTTCCCGTGATTGCGCGTTTGCAGCAAGAAGGGGATGTAGGGCGCCAGAAGATCAATCAGTACACTCGCTATCTTACGCTTGGTATCTGTGTCGTTCAAGGTCTGCTTCTGTTGGTAGCGCTTAGCTCCAATCCTGGCAGTATCATTGGTCAGGGCTTTAGTACTGCAGAGTATGGTAATGTCGTGATTGCGAGCAAGGTACAGTTCCTGGTTACAGGGACGATATTCCTGACTGCAGGATCCATGATCATGGTTTGGTTGGGGGAGCAGATTACTGAGAAGGGTATTGGTAACGGCATTTCTTTGCTGATCACAATTAGCATCATCTCAGGACTTCCTGCTGCGGTCGCATCTGCTTATCAGATGTTTGTCGCACCGGTTGGTTCCGAAAGTGCTGCACTGGGTGTGCCTGAAGGTGTGCTTATGTTGGCTCTGTTGTTTGCTGTTACTGCTGGCCTCGTCGCCATCACTCAAGCGCAACGCAAGATTCCGGTACAGTACGCTAAGCGTGTAGTCGGTCGCAAGGTGTATGGGGGACAGAGTTCCTTTTTGCCACTGAAGGTCAATTACGCAGGTGTCATGCCGGTTATTTTTGCTTCGGCGATTCTTATGTTTCCGACGCAGATCTTGAGTTATCTCGGGACTGCAACCGGCATGCGTTTCTTTAATGATATTGCTGATTCGCTTGGACGCGGTGAGCCCGCTTACTATCTAGTATTTGGCCTCTTGATCTTCATCTTCAGTTATTTCTGGGTATCGATGATGTTCAAGCCGGTTCAGATTGCTGACGATTTAAAGAAAAACGGTGGTTACATTCCAGGTGTACGCCCCGGTGAGCCTACCGCTAAGTTCTTGGATCATATCATGACACGGCTCACATTGTTCGGCGCCTTGTCGCTGACAGTAATTGCATTGTTCCCTGATATCCTGCTGTTCACTTACAACGTTCCTTTCTCTGTCGCAGTATTCTTCGGCGGTACAGGTATGCTGATTACAGTAGGTGTGTTGCTCGACACGATGCGCCAAATTGAGACTTACCTTTTGCAACGCCACTATGATGGTTTCTTGAAAAAGGGTAAGATTCGTGGGCGTTCCGCAGCTCGCAATAAGCAGCTGGTTGATTCAGCCGGATTGCAGGACTTCTGGACTGCATGGCGACCATTGCTGTTCATCGCGATCGTGCTGTTTGTCCTCGGGATTGTATCCTGGTTTCTTAACTAGGCTTGTTTCTTTAGTAGCCTGATCTCCGAAGGTCCATCTGCAAAGGTAGTCGCTTCGTTTTATTTCCTGTTCTTTGACTATTCCCCTTTATTGCTGACCGATGAAAGCGATTCGTTCCGACGAAGAAATCCAATCGATCCGTGAGGCCTGTCAGGTCGCAGCGACTGTTTTAAAGCAGCTCGTTGACACTGTCAGCGAGGGGATGACCACCTACGATCTCGATCAGCTTGGCCGCAAGGCCATTGCCGATTTGGGTGCCGAAAGTGCCTGCTACAACTATCGTGCGGGTGAAAACATCTTTCCTGCTTTTACTTGCATCTCTGTGAACGAAGAAATCGTTCATGGTATTGGTAGTATGCGGCGCGTCATTCAAGGCGGCGACGTTGTTTCCATTGATGTGGTTGTTCGTTACCGCGGTTTTATTGGCGACAATGCGACGACTGTTTTGATTCCGCCTGTTTTGGATGTGAATCAGGCTCTCGTCGATGCGACGCGTGAAGCGCTGCATTATGCTATCACGTTTGCACGACCAGGTAACCGAGTCGGTGATATATCGAATGCTGTTGAGCGCTTTATCAGGCGCCACAACTATGGTATAGTTCGCGATTTTGTAGGACATGGGGTTGGGGTTACGATGCATGAAGCGCCGCAAATCCCAAACTATGGTCGCCGGGGTAGCGGTGCTAAACTCAAGCCCGGTATGGCGCTCGCAATTGAGCCCATGATCAATCTCGGTGGTGCTGCCGTCGAGATGCTTGATGATGGTTGGACTGCGGTCACTCGCGATCGTAAGCCCTCTGCACACTTCGAACATACTGTCCTTGTTACTGGCAAGGATCCGGAAATCTTAACAATTCCGAATATTTAACTTTTCAAAACAAACTTAACTGCTATTTTCCACCGCTTTCCCGTAATTCGTCGGGACAGCCAACACTTTTTTATCATGCCACGTATACTAGGAGTCGATATCCCCGCAAACAAGAAGCTAGAGTATTCGCTTCGCTACATCTACGGCATCGGGCCGACACGCGCTAAGACTATTGTCGCAGCGTCTGGTTTCGATGTGGATCGCCGTGCCGGTGATCTTAGCGAAGAGGAGCTCAATCAGCTCGCATCGCTTGTTGCAGACAAACAATACATCGTTGAAGGTGACCTCCGTCGTGAGCGCACTGCCAACCTCAAGCGCCTTTCGGCCATTCGCAGCCTGCGTGGCATTCGCCACATGCGCGGTTTGCCCGTTCGTGGCCAACGCACTAAAACAAATGCCCGCACACGTAAGGGCGCGGTCAAGCCAGTCCGCAAGTAATCCCTAGAGGATCTTTCCTATGAGTGAAGAAGCAAATAAATCTGTAGAAGAAGAAGAAAAGGTAGCCGCATCCGCAGCTGTTGAAGCCGAGGCTGAAGCACCTGTGAAAAAGCAGGAAACCGCAGAAGATCTTCTCAAGAGCGATCTAGACGGAGTTAAAATCCGTCGTGCCAAAGGTAGCAAAAACATTACTGTCGGTATTGTTAATGTCTTGGCTACTTTCAATAACACAAAGGTCAGCTTTAGCGATCCTCGCGGTAATGTTATTTCCTGGTCCAGTGCCGGTAAATGCAACTTCCGTGGCTCTCGCAAGTCCACTGCTTACGCCGCTCAAGTCGTAACACAGGATGCCGGTCGCGTTGCTATGTCGCACGGTATGAAGGAAGTCGTCGTCAAGCTCAACGGCCCAGGTATGGGACGTGATTCAGCTGTCCGCGCGCTCCAGTCTTTAGGCATGGTTGTAACCGAAATTATTGATGTGACTCCGGTCCCTCATAATGGTTGCCGTGCTCCGAAACGTCGTCGTGTCTAGCGTGCATCTGCCACGTAGATACATTACAACTAGTTAGCAGAAAACAAAAGGAAATACTATGTCCCGTTACACTGGACCAACAACTCGCATCAATCGTCGCTTCGGCCAGGCTATCTTTGCCCCGACTAAGGCATTCGAGCGTAAGCCTCACCCTCCTGGTCAACACGGACCACGCCTCCGCCGCAAATACAGCGAATATGCTATCGGCTTGAACGAAAAGCAGAAGCTTCGTTTCATGTATGGCATCACGGAAAAACAGTTCCGTTTAACTTTCGAAAAAGCTAAGGGCGTTCGCGGTGTTACCGGTGATGTGTTCCTCCAGATCTTGGAAACACGTCTCGATAGCGTCATTTACCGCCTGGGCTTTGCTAAGTCACGCGCTGGTGCTCGTCAATTGGTTGCCCACGGTCACATTCGTGTCAACGGTATCAAGACTGACATTGCTAGCTTCATCGTGAAGGATGGCGACGAAGTTGAAGTACGTGAGCGTACATCGTCGCGTCAACTCGCAACACGCAGCATGGAAGAAAGCCAGGGACGTACAGTACCTGAGTGGCTGTCCCTGAATGCGGATGCCCTGAAGGCTACGGTTAACCGCCTACCGTCAACAGACGAAACTGAAAACAGCATTAACGTTCAGCTCA
>Ga0209630_10002372_pt1 | contig 18280 bp, 14 predicted proteins | sample COG_01_FD_184745 | JGI IMG/M metagenome (GOLD analysis project Ga0209630, IMG submission 184745) | Pelagic Microbial community sample from North Sea - COGITO 998_met_01 (SPAdes) (version 2) | ecosystem: Environmental > Aquatic > Marine > Neritic zone/Coastal water | place: Helgoland, sampling... | reverse complement strand
AAAGGATAATTCTCAAAATGTTGAGTGCATTGAGGTCGGTGACAAGAAGTACAAGAATTCTGAATAGATGTAGTATGTAGTTGTGGAAACTCCGCTCCGATAACAGAATAAGGATTGTTTCCTGTTAATGGAACAAGTAGTTCTGTTGGATTGTCAGGATTCGTTAACTGGTCGACCGCTGGACTATGCAGAAACGGACTTGCCATGTGGCAATTTTGGCACTTGTCTGCAGCTACAACGCTAGGTGACATCCAAGCATCGTTGTATCCGTTCTCTCCTGGTATTGGAGAATTTATCGGATTGCCTTCATCAACTATTGAAAAGAAGCAGGTTTCCCCAGTAGAAAATTTATGACCAATAACACCCAATCCTCCATCACGGCAAAATGTCATGAACACAACATCTGGGTTTTCAGAACCATCTGTGTTCAAGCCATTATAGCGACCTACTTTATTCCCTGTTTGACAAGCCATTCCAAAGGCCCATGGATGGTCACAGTCACTTGGGTCTGAACTACCATTTCCTTCCTCGGTAGTGGGATAGGTTTGGGGAATACCATTTAGAGTAGATGGAACTTCTACAGCGTCAGCGCAACTAAATCTTGGAAGCGGCCCCAAAACAGATTCACATTCATACGCATGGTCAAGGGCAGTCCTCATGCCCATAACGTTTCCGTCACAATCATACCCAAACTCTTCAAAAATGCATGAACCGTCATCGGAGATGGAATTAGGATTGTAGTTGCACGCTGTGGGGTCTGTGCATCCGGAGCAGCTGACGAAATCACACGACCCATCGTCGGTGGTCGCCTGAGGATAGTAGTTGCAAGCGGCGGCATCGGTGCAACCTGGAATGCCAACTGGGTCGTGTTTGCAAGAATTCAAAGTAGTACTACCCAGGCAAACCCCCAATACCACGGCCAATATCACTGCTGTCTTGTTCATGATCTTAAGTCCTTTTAATTCGTTCGTTGGACTATTGTTCGCAATTCCTACTCTATGAACAGTTTGGCTGTTGATACTGTGGATGTCCAAATCACCTCCAAATGGTAAATCCCTGATGGCAGGTCTCCCTTGTTAAGCTGTAAACGATTTTCCATCACTCTTTCAGATCGATGGATTCTGCCGTTGACATCGTATAAATTGTATTCGAGTGGGATTTCCTTGAACTCGAGTACTGTATGGTCTCGGAAAGGATTAGGATAAACCAATACTCGCTTTCCTTCTTGTTCTGTTATAGAAGTGAACGAACAAAATTCTGTGCAGTCATCTTCTGATAGATATTCCCCATCTCCGACAGCCGTTTGATAACATCCTTGGCTACCACAGGACCAAGAATAGATTTCCGCACAATTCATTAATGAACTCAAATCGAGATTACTGGCAACATAGGCTGCCTCGCCTTCCTCTGCGGTTATCAGTAATGTGTCTGCTTCTAACACGTACGGAATCGACATTGATCCTTCAAAGTCAGATAACGTAATGAACTCGCCATCGTCTTCGTGTGCGAACGTTTCGAACTCATAGCAATTCTCTGGTTCCACTCCGTATGCATAAACTAGACTATCAGCATCAAACAATAGGTACGTATCAGTCTCCTCCGAATACCATTGTCCTAAATAGCTTTGAGAATTCGCAGTTACAGCAATCGTCATTAGTAAGAGGCAGCTTCCAAATGATTTTTTCATAATTCAGATGTTTTTTACTGCAAGAACAACTCAACCACTGTTCAGAAAAGAAAGACTGGCAATGAAAACAGTCCTGCTGCTGCTAGCTGGACCTTTATTGAGTCTTTTGGTATTGAAAGGGAGTCATTCCCTCATGCTCTTTGAACGCGCTATAGAATGCTGACTTTGAATTAAACCCAACTTCCATTGCCAATCCCCAAATTGACAATTCGTCAGCCGTTGAAGTTTCCGATAAAGCTTTGAATTTTTCTATCCGATAACCGTTGATAAGCTGGTAAAAATTGATTTTTCCACACTCATTTATCAAACGTGATAATTCCTTCTCCTTCAAATCTGCTGCTTCTGATAAGTCACGTAAAGTCAGTTTTGGCCTGGTGAAGAGTTCTTGTTCCTGAATTAGCTCTTTGATTGCATTAAATCGTTGAATGTCTAATTCTGAAATCATCGGCTTTCCTCCGCCAAATTGCGGTTCGTTTTTTTCAGGCCTAAGACTGTGCTCTCCCAAGCTGGGAGCTCTAGTTGGTTCAATGCTCCCTAGATTTTGTTCGGTCAATGAAAGATGTTGCTTGAAAATTTCTGGCTGTGAAAAGCCATTATAAGCAGTCCAGAAAACCATGAATAATGATAGGCCTATGGCAAAGGTGTCTATTGCGAATTCAAGAATCTCCATATGTGACAAATCCACGATAAATGTGGATATACTTAAAAAATGAATGAGGAGATTCAGCGCAAAAATGCTTTTTAACCAGGTAAGCGTTTTATTCTCCAAATCCGAATAATAATGGACTATCCTCTTATGGTGGTATTGCAATAGGCTGTAAGCATACACCAACAAAACGATCTCCAAGAAGTAAACGATTGTTTCAAAAATGGTCGTGACACCCTCTTCTAAAAACAATCCACCAGCATGTATAAGTACATTATGGAGAACACCTGGAAGAAAAAGCAAAAAGTGCCATTTCCTGATCTCCTTATTGATTGTTGCCAATAAATAGAGGAACAAAAGCGGGAGGTTAAAAAGAAAAGGCTCAACTATGAACAGCGAAACACCTAATCCTTCATTGATCTGGCATTCTGAGAGCAAATCATTCAATAAGTTACCCGCAATGCTCCAAAAAAATAGACCAAGAAAGATGTTCGCCCTTCTATTAGAAGACTTGGCAACAAGAAACACTAGACCTACTACCGTAGAATTTGAAAGAATAAATCCAGCGGAAAGAATCCAAATTAGCTCATACACTTCCATCAATCAAATCATTCATTGCTGGTGAAATCAACTTCTAATTAATTCAATTAACGGACGCAAATGTATGTTTTGGCCAGATTTTCATTTTAATCCAAGCGCTGCTGTTTCAACTCCATATCATGGATATATAGCGAAAAATAGACCCTTTGAATGCTATGATCTCTCCATTTTCCTGCAGCGAGGCAGTCACATTGTAATCTCGAAAAGACGATCCCGCTTGGCCAAGGGTAGTTCATTGACGGACGCCAAGCCAATAGGGCGCATGTACTGTTAGACCATCCTCTTCTTCTGGCCATTGGCCGCGGCAAAATTGTGAGGATGCTGGATAAGTCAGGTTCATAACAAATCCGGGAAGCGATGATAAATGGAGGCATTGATTTCACCATTCGCTGTTGGTTTTGAGTTGAAATACACGACTGAGGTTGAATCCGAAGTAGATGTCTCCGTTCACCCAACTGCCTGCTGGCTCTGCCAAAAAGGAGCGCTCAAACATGCCTCTTGCGTTGGTCATGTGCAATTGGAAGACATGCCCCCCCGTCTCAATATCCACGCCAATCGACAGACTTGGTAAAGCTCCTGGAGCAAAGGCGGGGGTCAATCTGTGATGGTATTCGGCATTGATGCTGAAACGCGGCCCCAACTTATAGCGTCCACCACCCCCAATCAGAAACATGTCGTGCTTATCACCCGTAGCCTTTACAAAATTTCGGTGGACAAACGAAGGCACCAGAGCGAAGCTCAGTCGCTCGTTGAACTTTCGTGTCAAAATCGCCTGGTGAACGTAGCTCAGGCGATGCGTGAAGTAATAAGGGGAATACTCTTGTGATGCCTTCAATCCGTTGACCATCATCACCGAATACCATGACAAGGAAAATGGAAAAGCCTTGGGGCCCTTCGACTGCCTCAAGACCCGGGCCTTGGCATTGACTTCGTACGTTTTTTGATACGTGTTGCGCGCGACACCAATGGCAAATCGATCCGTCAAGCCGTAATCCAGTCCCATTCGCATTTGAGCATTGTCAAGGCCCCACAAATCGTACGCTCCAGAACTGAGTGTCCCAAACCGATGGGCAATGACAAAATGAAGGACGCCGCTCCCTGGGGTTTCACTGCTTTGTACGTTGACGATTCGTGTGTCTTTGAAGGTGGCCGAAACCGGTACAGTCACAGGTTCTACCGACTCATTCAGAATATCCAGCAACCCCTGTCCTCTGGAACTTACCGAGCAGACAAGCAGCGTCAAAAGAAGAACGACCTGCCATGAAGATGATTCTTGCGTTCTCATTGTTGGGTCAGTTTGATTTGGACATCCACGTCAATTGTTGATGAGATCAAATAAGTGGCCCAGCCAGGCACGTCGATGTCATGCTCTTCCAACTCCACAGGAAATCGACATGAAATTTCCCAGCCATCGTCAGCTTTTTTCAGCGACCCATCGATTGTTCTGCGTTGCTCAACGCCATGACACCAAAAAACTCCTTCCGCTTGGACAACGTGTGTTTCTCCATCACCCAAGGATTCACTCCAACCTATGATTTGGCCTTGGAAACTGGCCTTTGGAAATTGATCGGACTCGATGTAGTCTTCGTTAAAATGTTCTTGCATCAACGCCTTCTCAAAAGAGAACGACCGCATCTTGACCTGAAAGGCAAAACTTCCGTCAACCGCATCCATGATTCCAGTCATGTCTGGCAATGTGGCTTCAATGTCTTCCATCAAAGTCTGTGAATGGAAATGCACAGTGCCCGAATGCCCCATGTACCTCTGGGCATTCATCACTGACATGCTCGATCCAAGCAAAACCAGGGCACACAAGGGTGACAACAGGTGACTTCGCATGACTCAATTGTTGGGTCCCCCTTGGGCGATCCATAGTTCGAACAACACGATGTTACATTCAGGCAAGGGCATACCATTCCGAGGCATGGAACCCACATCACTCATGGGAAGTCGCAGACGCGACACCAAGCTCCCAACATTGCCGCTTTGAGAAACGCCTGCATGGGATGTCAAATCCAATCCCCCATCCGGCGCTGTAGCCGAATGGCAGTTGTTGCAATGTGTATCCAGTATCGGCAAGAGATCACCCGCAAAAGAAACCACCAAAGTGGTGTCGCAGGGCAGCACTACTCCTCCGCCGTCGCTCGTACCTCCTTGACCATACAAGTGATCAGCGCGGTCGTAATAACATCCTAAAAGGAGCCACGAGGTGACAGCAACCACGAGAAGCTGATTGAAACCTACCAGGGACGAATTCTGCATACCACGAAAGAAATCGATTCTGATTTCTGGAGGGTCCACATTAGAATCAGAAGAAGTGCGCCTCCATCCAAACGGACAACAAAAACGCCTTAAACGGCAATTGAGCCCCCTTAAATCCGCGGCACAACACCCGAACCCCCCGTAATCCCTGATAAACTATGTGACAAAGAATTCACACTAAGGGGAGCCGGCGGAAGTGTAGACACCCCCTCTGACCCCCAATGATTCCAGGCCCTGCAGAGTTTGAGTCTTCATGTGTCACAGTATGTGTCTCACTTTGATGCAAACTGAAAAGGATCTGAATTCCTTGTGCTGCAAGTTTACCCCTGGAATGGTTAGGCTTGACATTCTTGCCGTGAGAACCCCCCCACACAGAAGCCGAGCACACTCGACCCCCATTTGGTCAAATCAACTTTACAGATCACCGCCAGCATTGAAGCCCAAACGTAGACCAGCAGACATACGAAATCCTGTGCGTATGGGAAACGAGGCGTCGTCCTCGATGAAGCCCGTGCTCTGGTCTTTGGTCCAAGTGCCCCCCATGTAGGCGTCGAGAAGGAATCGCTTAACCCTTCGCTGATATCCCAGCTGGAAAGAGCCCCCCCTGCCCCTCCATTCCATCGGGTCGTAACCCCAAAACCAGTCAACCGGGGTGTATCTCGAATACCCCAAGAACCCAGAAATGGTAACATACGTTCCTTGCCCAGCAGTCTTACCCGGGTACCAGCGAATCTGTGGCTCAAGGATGACGCCCCGTTTCTGGGTATCCCCTCCCCCAAACAGAGGTTCACCCGGCCGGCCAACCTCAACGAATATTACAGAAGTATTGCGCGCGATGTAGTCGACATCCAATCCCAAAGAAAATTGATCTCTGAGCACCAATTCAGTGCCAAGGGAATAACGACCAGCCAAGAGGCCAGTTAGATTCGTTCTAATGACCGGTCCAATCTGAGCAGTGGTTTGGACAGTCAAAACAGTAACCATGATTAACAGGATGGAGAAGTTCTTATTCATATTTGTCATGTTGTGCGTTTGCAACGTCGTTCACTGCATGAAGGTTGCTTACCGCCTTTCGTTTGAACAGATGACGAGAGACTCCGCACACTCCAGTAAATGGAGCCGGCGGCAATCTGCTCCTCTTGAAATGCCCAGAAATCAAAAGACCTTCAGCCCTGTACTCATGTTTGTCCCTCTACCTGCAACCAAATCCAAGATCTCTTCGTCATTCCAGCATGAATCCAAAATCTCTTGTTTGCTCAGCATGTATTTTTCTCTCGTTCTATTGTGCACGTGGTCAGTCCGTAACGCTTACCCTTGACAATGTTCCCGAGACTGTTCAGTGCAATGAAGTCTGGACAGAGCAGGATGTAAGTCTAAGTTTTGTGACCACGACCACGGACGATTGCGCTCCAGATGGCTGTTACTTTGCGGCAAATGGTCCAGCCGATGGCTTCGCAGAGTCCGTCATGATTTGGCCTTCTCGATTAACCGTTGATTTGACGGGGTTACCGGGCATTCAGACAATCGAGGTGGACATTGTAGACTATTGCGGCTTTTATTGCACGCAGGCTTTTTTAATGGACACGGCTGGAATCGTGAGCATCAAGGGGAACAGCGAAGCGGGCCCTGAAACCCTTATTTTGGATAATCCCTCACAGGCAGCACTCACAGAATTGGCCATTTCTGGTTGTGAAAGTGGGCTGAACGAAATTCGAATTTATCAAAACACGAGTTCCATTATGAATGTACCCGCTGTGGATAGAAAAGTAGTGCGAATCGTGGATCCCCTCGGAAGAGATGTTTCCTTTCACCGGGGGCAATTACTGTTTCACATTTACGACGATGGCACGGTAGAGAAGAAGATGGTAATCGAGTGATTTCCCCTTGACTCTGCCGCAATTGAGGGCATAAAAAAGCCCGCTTTCACTGGGAATACGGGCCATTTCATTCACAAGATACAGGTGGAGCCAGGGGGAGGAGGGTCGAACTGTCTGATACAAGACCTTGACTTACTACTTAACACTGTTGTCCATTAAAACGATATTAGTTGTGAAATTTATTTCTCCAATAAATAGGCCCAATTTAGTTCACGTTTCATAGACTTTGAGCACCCCAATCCGTTAAATGGAATGGAAGTGACCTTACTGCCCTCGCTTGGATTTGCCTTAAGAAATATGTGGCCTAAGAGTTTGAATCCTTGAGATCGGCTTGGTAAAAATTCTATTTGCAGTTTATAATGTTTAACAATGTATAGCGAACGAAATTGTTTAGGGTCTGGCTCACATTGTTTACTTTGGTGGTCGACAAATGAGAATTACAGCCTTCATATTCGCTATTTTGTTCTTCGGAATAATAGTGCTTCCATGTAACGATAGCCAAGAAGCTATTCAGGAGGAAAAAAGTGGATATGCTGATGTTTTTGAGGTCGATAAGGATCAAAGTCAATCCGACCAAAAGGGGCACTCTCACGATTGTCCTCCTTTTTGCACGTGTGCATGCCACGGAATGGCATTGTCTTTGCCTCCAATTATGGCTTTTGAAGGTAAAACGTGCGCAGAGACCATTGATCATGTAGCACAGTTGATCACCCTAAATTCGTTTGCCCACCTTTCCACGGTCTGGCAGCCGCCAGCATCTTGTTAATCATAGTTCTGCGGATAAGTATGTCCTGACATACATGGTCCCTATTTTCACTTTGGTTTAACAAAATCACTTTTACATGTTTGATAAAATAATTGCCTACTCTGTGCGGAGTAAGCTTATGGTGGGCTTATTCACAATAGCCTTGGTCATCTGGGGGGTATATTCAGCGACCCAGATACCGATCGACGCTGTGCCTGACATCACTAACAATCAGGTACAGATTTACACCGTATCGCCCACATTAGCGACTCAGGAAGTGGAACAATTCATCACTACTCCGATTGAATTGTCCCTTCAAAATCTTCAGGACATTACTGAGATCCGATCCATCTCAAAATTCGGGCTTTCCGTTATAACCGTAGTCTTTGAAGAGTCGCATGATATTTATCTCGCGAGACAGCTCATCACCGAGCGCATCAAGGAAGCACAAGACGCGATACCTGAAGGACTCGGTACTCCTGAAATGGCTCCTATTTCCACAGGATTGGGAGAGATCTATCAATACGTTGTGCGACCTGAAGAAGGTTTCGAGGATCAGTACTCTACAGTAGAATTGCGTTCCATTCAAGATTGGATCGTCAAACGGCAATTATCTGGAATCCCTGGTGTGGCCGAAGTCAACTCCATGGGGGGACACTTGAAGCAATATGAAGTAGCGGTCGATCCCTCGTTGATCCGATCATTGGGGATTGATGTGAATAACATATTCGAGGCTCTCGTAAAGAGCAATGAGAACACCGGAGGGGCATACATTGAGAAGAATCCGAACACCTACTACATACGCACAGAAGGCATTGCCACATCCTTAGCAGATATAGGGAATATCGTGGTCAAGGTGGTATCTGGAAGGCCGATACTCATTAATGATGTCGCCACTGTACAATTCGGAAAGGCACCACGCTACGGAGCTTTGGTTAGAAATGGAAAGGAGGTCGTTGGCGGCAAGGTTATGATGTTTAAAGGCGCGAACTCATCCGAAGTCACCGAACTCGTAAAGGAGCGGGTCGATCAAGTTCAGAAATCATTGCCTGAAGGTGTGATGATAGAGCCCTATCTGGTGCGCGATAAACTGGTGAGTGAGGCCATTGGAACCGTGGAGAAAAATCTGATCGAAGGAGGACTCATTGTCCTTCTCATACTGGTGCTCATGTTAGGCAACTGGAGAGCGGGGTTGATCGTAGCCTCAGTAATTCCATTAGCCATGCTCTTTGCACTGGCGATGATGAACCTTTTTGGTATTTCCGCCAATCTAATGAGTCTAGGAGCTATTGACTTTGGTCTCATCGTAGATGGAGCCATCATTATTGTGGAGTCCATTGTTTTTCGATTGCATTTGAAATTCGCAGGAAAACGTCTTGATGCAGCCACCATGGATCGAGAAGTGATAGACTCCTCACAGAAAATCAGAAGCTCAGCCGCCTTTGGAGAGATCATCATTCTTATGGTCTATATCCCGATTCTGGCGCTAGTGGGAATTGAGGGTAAGATGTTCAAGCCCATGGCACAAACTGTCATGCTAGCTATCGCAGGGGCACTTATCTTATCGTTGACGTATGTCCCCATGATGACCGCATTATTCCTGAACAAGAATGTGACGATTAAAAAGACTTTTGCAGATCGGATTATTGCCTTTTTCGAGCGACTCTATGCACCAGTATTGGAATATGCACTTCGTTATAAAAGGCTATTTGTTGGCCTAGCTTTAGTCATGTTCATCGGTAGTCTGATAGGGTTTTCTCGAATGGGTGGGGAGTTCATTCCCACTTTAGAAGAAGGAGATTTGGCATTACAACACATCCTTCCTCCTGGAAGTTCTTTGAGTCAAAGTGTGAACACATCAGCCATGATTCAAAACAAACTCATGGAAGACATCCCTGAGATATTGGATGCTGTGGTCAATATTGGCTCGGCAGAAATACCCACTGATCCCATGCCGGTCGAGATAGGGGATCACATTTTGGTCATGAAACCCAAAGATGAATGGACAACGGCCAAAGATCGTCTAGGCATGTTCGAAGCAATTGAGGCTTCCTTATCTGGTATTCCAGGAGTCGGTTTAGAATTCTCACAACCTATACAATTGCGTTTCAATGAATTGATGACTGGCACAAAGGCGGATATCGCAATTAAGCTTTATGGTCAAGATCTGGATATTCTCTATTCGAAGGCCAAAGAAGCTGAGCTGATCATCTCCAAGATTGATGGAGTCGGTACTGTCAATGTCGAACAAACAGTCGGAATGCCTCAGATTATTATTTCCTATGACTATGCCAAATTGGCCCAATATGGCCTCCATGTCAAAGAGGTCAATCGTTTTGTGAGGTCAGCCTTTGCTGGCGAAAAAGCGGGAGTAATCTATGAGGGAGAAAGAAGGTTTGATCTAGTAGTCCGCTTGGATGAAAAGAACAGACAAGGGATCGATGATGTGAGCGGTTTGTTCATCAGTCTGGAGAATGGCGCACAAGTCCCATTGGAGAATGTGGCAAACATCGAACTGATCAATGCTCCAATGCAAATCTCACGGGATAATACGAATAGACGAATAGTCATCGGGGTCAATGTAGGTGACACGGATGTGGAGACTTTAGTCGAGAATATTCAAGATAAATTAGATGCGAGTCTCTCTTTACCCGCTGGATACTATTTCACCTATGGAGGTCAATTTGAGAATCTAAAAGCGGCTAATGCTCGATTGGCAATAGCCGTTCCGATGGCCCTGGCATTGATATTCCTACTGCTCTATTTCACTTTTGGATCCTTTACCCAAGCTACACTCATCTGCACTGCGATCCCATTATCGGCGATTGGAGGAGTGTGGGCACTCTATCTCAGGGGACTGCCATTTAGTATATCGGCCGGCATTGGTTTCATTGCCCTCTTCGGAGTGGCCGTGCTCAACGGGATTGTCCTCATAGGGTATTTCAATCAGCTGAAGAAAGAAGGTATGCTCGATATAGTAGAACGAATAAAGGTTGGAACCCGTGTCAGATTACGTCCAGTCATCATGACCGCGGCAGTGGCCTCATTGGGTTTCTTACCCATGGCTCTATCGACGTCAGGTGGTGCAGAAGTGCAGCGTCCCTTGGCGACCGTGGTGATCGGGGGGTTAATCACTGCTACATTTCTCACTTTGATCATTCTCCCCATTCTGTATAGTTGGACAGAAAGGTGGGCCGATAGGAAGAGACAAAAAAAGAGCCTCAAGTTGAACACAATGGTCACTTTGCTCTTGCTTCTGGCAAGCACTACTGTTATTCAAGCTCAGGACGAAGTGATCTCTTTGGAAGAGGCCATTCAATTGACCTTACAGAATCATCCGACGGCGCAGGCTGCGGAGCTCTCCGTTGAGCGAATGGAGCAACTATCTCGCATTGGTTATGGACTAGGCAATACTGAAGTCTATTATCAGGGCGATGCTCTATCTGAGCCAAATGGACAACGGGTGGTTCAACTTGGAGTAAGGCAAGAAATCCCGTTACCCATGGCCGCATGGGCGAGTAAGAATCTCAGACGAGCCGAGCTCGGCTCCACCGAGATTGATCGTGAATTGACCTTGACTGAGCTACGGATGGAGGTGACTTTGGTCTATACAGATATCCAGTTGGCGAGAAGAGCCGAAGAAGTATATAGGAAGAATGACTCCATGTACGTGGAGAATCTGAGTCGCGCCAAATTACGTCTTGACCTCGGTGAAGCCAGCTCTCTCGAGTTTCTGAGCATAAGTTCACGGGCTAATGAGGCCTCGCTCTATCTGGCACAGGCAGAGATGGATCTGCTTACACTGAACAGTCGATTACAACTATTGATGGGTAGAACCAATCCATTTTCTACCGAACCAATAGAAGCTCAGCAGATTCCATCTCTTACAGATAGTTTGGACAGTCCAATTCTCCAGAGAGCGATGGTTTCAAGAGAGGTAGAAGAGGCTCGACTTAAAATGGACAAGGCTGCATTGATCCCCAAGCTATCGGTCGGGTATGCTGTTCAAGATTACGATGATGGCGGTAGGTTCTACGGAATGCAAGGCGGTCTTAGCATTCCCCTGCTCAACGGATCTTGGCGAAAGCAGATTAAAGCGCAACGGTTTGCGATTGACATAGCCGATGCCCAGGTGTCCGCCTCTCGATTAGACCTTGAGTCAAGACGTGTGGAGCTGATGAACAAAATCACAATTACAGCACAAGGCGTGACGATATACAAAGAGCTAGTCAATACAATAGATCCAGAGTTGTTGCGAATCGCACAGTTGAATTATCAGGCAGGTGAGATCGACTACCTACAACTTCTAAATGCCATCGATACTAGTATTCGAAATTTCAACGAGTATCGAAATAAGGTCAAGGAGCATGTTCAGGCCCTCACCGCTTACGATTACCTATTCAACAGATAAAAATATTTCAAGATGAAAAACTTAAGACAAATACATATTCTCATAGCATGTCTACTCGTCATCATGACTGCTTTTTCATGTTCTCATAAACACGAAGAAGGTGACGGTCATGATCATGGGGCAGAGGATCATTCAGATGCAGATTCATCTCACGATGGTCACGACCATGGGGAACATGCCGAAGAAGAGGGTCATCATGAGGAAGGCATTCACCTTACCAATGATCAAATAAAGACTGTTGGAATTCAGTTTGGTGGTTTCACTCAGCTAAAAATCAATGATTATATCACGGCGTCAGGAACTTTAGGGCTTCCGCCAATTGCGCACTCGGGAGTGACGGCAAAAACAGCGGGTATCGTGACTGGAAGTAAAAAATACGCTGAAGGTCAATACATTGAAAAGGGAGTTGTCATTGGGTACATTCAAAATCCGGTGATCATTCTTGAGCAACAGGAATATCTTGAAGCGGCAGCAGAGTTGCAGTACCTGAAGCTGGATTTGCAGAGGCAGGAATCTTTAGTAGCGGCAGACGCCGGGGTTGTGAAATCGCTTCAGAAATTACAATCGGACGTCGCTATGAAGGAAGCGGTGGTGGAAGGAAGAGCTAAATACCTTGATTATCTAGGTATAGAAACAAAGAGTTTGACTCCAGGAAGTATCACACAAGAAATCGCTGTCATCACACAGGCTTCGGGGTATATCTCATCTTTGATATTGCACAACGGGCTATATGTTGAACCACAAATGGAACTGATGGAGATCGTGGACGAAAGTCTTTTGCAGCTAGAGTTAGATGTCTTCGAAAAGGATATTGGGAATGTCAAAGAAGCGCAGCTCATCAGCTACACTGTTCCGGCTTTGGGAAGCACACTCTACCGAGGCAAGGTTCAGGTGGTGGGTAAGGAATTCGATATGACCAACAAGACCGTTCGTGTACTTGGTGAATTGGACGAAAATCGTCCGAATTTCATCAAGGATCTATTCATTACAGCCAACATCTGGCTTAACGATGAAACGGTGAATGCTCTACCCAGTAAAGCGGTCATACAGGATGGAAGTGATAGCTACATTTATGTGGCAGATGCTGACTCAACAGAAAAGGAGGTGCAATTTGAAAAAGTCAGAGTTATCGCTGGTGCAGAGAACGATGGCTTCACTTCAGTACGTGCGATCGACCCGATTGAGGAAGGGATGAAGATTGTTGTCAAAGGAGCCTATTACGTCTATGCCCAATCACAGGCTGGAGAACTGGCGCATGAACATTAAATAATAACCATGGGTTTATTCATTTTTCTCCTAGCATATTTCTTTATAGTCTTCTTTCTCCGGTCATTTCTTCTTTGGAAAAAGACAGGCGTCAACCCTCTTACATTTAACAAAGGTGATGATGCACACGGATACAACGGAAAGGTATTCGGTTTCATTTCCATAGTGGAACTGGTAGTAGTATCAATCCATGCATTTGTTCCAGCCTGGCATGAAATTCTTCTTCCTTTCTGGTATTTGGATGGCTATTTTCTATTTGAGATAGGCTGGATTCTACTATTACTCTCCCTGATTGTAGTTTGGGTCGCACAATCTCAAATGAGAGATTCTTGGCGCATCGGTATTGATGAAGAGAACAAGACAGACTTGATCACTACAGGGCTTTTCGCGATATCTCGCAATCCGATATTTCTAGGAATCATGATAGCCAATGTGGGGTTATTCCTAGCGCTGCCTAATGCATTCACGCTTTTAATCGTCTCACTTTCTACAATAAGCATCAATACACAGATTCGCCTTGAAGAGGAGTTCTTAAGTAAAGAATTTGGAGCCGAGTATACAGCGTATCAGAAGAAGGTGAACAGGTGGATAACCCTAAGGAGGTACTCATGAATACTGTAGAACACCAACACATTTACAATGAAAACGGCGAGCAGGCCTGCTGCTTGGTGGAAGAGAAAAGCGAGAAAGAGACTGCTGACCACAATCAACACGATGGGCATGATCACGGCAACTCGTCACGATCGGGTTGGAAGGAATATTTGCCCGCGATCATCAGTTTCCTGATTCTCATCGTAGGATTGGTAATCGAGCACCTGTTGAAATTGGAATTTTTCAAAGATCCGACCACACTCATTTGGTATATCGCAGCTTATATTCCAGTTGGTATACCTGTGCTCATAGAAGCATGGCGCACGCTTCGCAAAGGGGCAGTTTTTACGGAGTTCTTTTTGATGAGCATAGCGACCATCGGAGCATTCTTCATCGGAGAATATCCCGAAGGAGTGGCCGTGATGTTATTTTATGCAGTGGGTGAGTTATTCCAATCAGCTGCGGTGCGTAGAGCTAAATCAAACATCACAGCTCTTTTAGATTTGCGTCCTAAGACAGCCAATGTGCTGCGCGACGGAGCTTTCTTTACAGTACCTGCAGAATCTGTGGCAATCGGAGACACACTGCAAGTGCGCGTTGGAGAAGCGGTGGCGTTGGATGGTCAATTGAATTCTGAGAGAGCCACTTTGAACACTGCAGTATTGACAGGTGAGAGCCGCCCAATAAGCGCCGCCTATGGTGATGGCATTCTAGCTGGATCAATCAATTTGGAAAATGTGATCGAAGTCGAAGTCACCAAGGAATTCAAGGACAGCAGTGTTTCGCGAATCCTAGAACTCGTAGAGCAGGCAAGGGATAAAAAGTCCAAGACCGAATTGCTGATAAGAAGATTGGCCAAGATCTATACACCGATCGTAGTCTATCTTTCATTGGCTATAGTCCTGCTACCCTACTTTTTCGTTGAATCTTATGTCTTCAGCGATTGGTTGTATCGTGGATTGATCTTCTTGGTCATCTCTTGTCCATGTGCATTAGTCATATCCATTCCGCTTGGATATTTCGGTGGGCTCGGGGCAGCGTCTAAACATGGATTACTGTTTAAAGGAGCATCCTTTTTGGATGAGATCATCGATATAGATACCGTGGTCATGGATAAGACAGGTACGGTGACCAAAGGTGTGTTCGAGATCAAGGACATCGTAACGTCCAATGACCGATCGGAGAAAGACATGATGTCTGCATTGCTTTCCATGGAGGCAGGCTCAACACATCCCATTGCGAAAGCGATCATGCGCTATACTGGCGAAGTAGACAGGACTGATGTCAATGACCTCAGCGAGATTGCAGGTAAAGGGCTTCGTGGTACTATCCGCGAAAAGGAAGTTGTCGTCGGTAATAAGAAGCTCATGGAACAATTCGATATCCAAGCCCCTTCTGAGACTGATGCCATTGTTGAAAGCATTGTCATGATAGGGATTGGAGGAGAATTCGCTGGCTATGTGACTATTGCTGATGAACTCAAGGAAGATGCAGCAAAAGCGATTGCAGACCTGCGTGCGGTGGGCATCAAACGATTGATCATGTTATCGGGCGACAAGGACAGCATCACACAGCACACTGCCGCTCTACTGGATATTGATATCGCTAAAGGCGGTCTGCTACCAGAAGACAAATTAAACGAAGTCGAAGAACTGAAGAAGACTGGAAAAGTGGCATTTGCCGGGGATGGAATCAACGATGCTCCGGTTATCGCGGCTAGTGATGTCGGCATTGCCATGGGGGCCTTGGGCAGCGATGTGGCGATCGAGACGGCTGATGTCATCATTCAAACAGACAAGATCTCCCGCATCGCTACTGGAATCAAGATTGGTCGTTCGACTAAAAGAGTGATCGTTCAGAACATCTACTTGGCCTTTGGGGTGAAGATCTTTGTTCTTGTCTTGGGCTCCTTTGGATTGGCAACTATGTGGGAAGCCGTCTTCGCTGATGTCGGAGTCGCCTTGTTGGCTATTCTGAATGCCACCCGATTACAACGAATGCGCTGGAATTAAGGAATGAAACATTCCGAGACTAATCCATCAACTTTGATGACGTGGCATTAGTTGAGTCTCATGGACCTAATTCCTGAGCAGTTGCCAGATCTTTTCTCTGAATCAGAATGGAGACTGTTGCTGGAAATACGTGAAGGCAATGCCAAGGAGATCAAAATCACTCTCAATAATGGAGAAGTGAAGTTTCTTGAAATATATCAAGATGTCATGTTCGATACGTCGGTTCGACTTAGTGAAATACTAATGAAGAAGGGATACCAGGAACTGGAAGTAAAGACAGTAAAAGGTGAAGTCGTGAACGCCCGTATTACAGATAAAATCAAATACTAATGAAAGCACTGATTACTTCAGGCAACTCGTGGAACTGCATGGCTTATCGCAAAGCGAAAGTTGGGCACCTTATGAGAACTCGTGCCAAACCTGAATCAAGCAAGAACACTTTTAGGAGATGACGCCGATGGACTTTCGGATGATCAAATCCTTGAAATCATAGAATATTTACAACTCATAGCACACATCAATCTTGAAATCAGCAATCAACAGGGACACTAGGACTGCAGTCATCATGGCTCGGGTGAGCAGTGAGGAACAGGCCAAGGGATTCAGTCTCGATATCCAGAAACAAAAACTGGAGGAACACTGCAAACGCGAAGGCATCAAAATCAAGTATGTCATTCGTGAAGATCACAGTGCGAAGAACTTCAATCGTCCTGAATGGAAGAATCTAATAGAACTACTCGGTAAGCCCAATCACGGAGTTGATCTAATACTCATTACGAGTTGGGATCGCTTCAGCAGGAATCTGCACGAGGCATTGATTGAAATGGAATGGTTGCGTTCCAAAGGTGTTTCTGTGATGGCCATTGACCAACCTCTGGATATGAGCATTCCAGAAAACAAGTTGATGCTTGCTATTTATTTGACTGTTCCCGAAGTCGATAACGATCGACGGTCGATCAAGATCCGAGAAGGCATGCGTGCGGCGTTGAAAGCAGGGCGCTGGTGCCGTGTAGCACCCAAAGGGTACAAAAACTCGAGAGACGGGCAGAATCGTCCTATTATCGTCCCAAATGAAGAAGCCAAATGGGTGAAATACGCATTTGAACAAATCATAGCAGGCTGGAGCCAATCCGATGTACTGCGCGTGTTCTCTGACAATCAGATCAAGCTTCAGAGTAATGGGTTGTCAAAACTGTTGCGCAATCCCGTTTACGTTGGAAAAATCATCGTGCCCTCAGACGGCGAGAATGCTGCTTACCTAGTTGACGGTGTTCATGATCCAATTGTCTCTGAAGAGCTATTTCAAATGGTCCAGGAGGAGCTATCAAGACGCCAGCAAATACCAGTAAAGAGCAAACACAAACCCAAAGAGCTTTTTCCACTTCGAGGAATTCTGCATTGCTCTAAATGTGAGAAACGAGTCACGGCTTCTTTCAGCCGAGGTAAATCAGGCAAACGTCATGGGTATTACCATTGCAACTACTGTCGAAAGGAACGCCACCCTGCTGCCAAAGTCCATTCGATGCTCGAATCAGTAATGGCTGAATTTCAGTTTTCGAAAGGCGTTCAGAAGTTATATGACGCCATTCTGAAAGAGACTTTAGGAACTGACAAAAAGAAGGATGAGAAGGAGATTAGCCGACTTAAGAAGGATCTAGAAAAACAACAAACCCGAGGTACTAAGCTGCAGGACCTCCTCATGGATGGTGCTCTCCAAGCCCCCGACTATTCTGAAATGAAAATGCGATGTGAATCGGAAGTCCGAAACATAGAAAGGAAATTGTCCAAACTGGAGGAAAAGGATGTTGAACTAGCCCCCAAACTTGAGAAAAGTGTTCATCTTCTTCACAACATGTCGAACACCTTCAAAGTAGCTGGTAATCAACAAAAGGCGGCCCTAATAAGAGCTATTTTCCCAGAATCGGTGGTTTTCGACGGAACGCGATGTCGAACACCTAGATTGAACTCTGTACTTGAGCTACTTCTGAATATTGACAGGGGTTTCGGAGAAAATAAAAAGGGGAGAACTCTCAAAAATTTAGAGTTCTCCCTTTTGGTGGAGCCGGCGGGAGTCGAACCCGCGTCCAAACAAGGACGAACCGTGATTTCTACATGTTTATTCTGCAATTGGTTTTTGACCGGTGGCTGATCACAGACAACCCACCAAACGGCTTAGTCCAGTA
>Ga0209630_10002370_pt1 | contig 18285 bp, 26 predicted proteins | sample COG_01_FD_184745 | JGI IMG/M metagenome (GOLD analysis project Ga0209630, IMG submission 184745) | Pelagic Microbial community sample from North Sea - COGITO 998_met_01 (SPAdes) (version 2) | ecosystem: Environmental > Aquatic > Marine > Neritic zone/Coastal water | place: Helgoland, sampling... | reverse complement strand
CAAGCCCTCTGAAGTATTTGAGAGGTGCATAGATTTGACCTTCTGTTCTACGCAGTTGCCCAACTTTTCGAGTAATTTGAGCATCGGTGAGAGGCATCTTACCTTTTACTGAGATTTTTTAGGTGTTCCATGAAAGTTTCACCCTTATGTGACTCAGGAAACCTTTTAAAATACAACTCATAAACATTTGTACCATTCAAATTTACATAGAATAGGTATACCATAGTTATCATAGTAGTTATCATCAGGTCTGTCGTATCAAAAATAGATCTGGACGAATAACTCATCACCGTAAACAAAAGTTCTAAAGACACGATGACAACCTTCTTTGTCCAGTGATATTCACGACGGAACTTATATACCACTAAGTATGTTGTAACGACGAGTGCAATCAATAACGGTAAGAACGGTGAATAAGATGTAAACCCTAATTTAAAAAGGATTGCTAAAACCCATAACCACCAACTGAAAACGAGAGTTTTGTCGTTCATCTTACCTTTTACTTGAGATTTTTGTTTAAGGGTTGTTGAGTCGCTGGTATCCCATTTCACGCATCATTTTTGCAACCAGTCGTTTCTCGCCAGCTGCTCTAGCGCGCATGATGATACGTTTAGCTTTCTCGAGTTCACGCTGACGATTTTCGAGTTCGCGGTGGGTATTCGTTTTTAAGTTGGATAAGTTAGTTAGTTTTCTAACCCGGTTTTTCACACTGGAGTTAGGACGCTTAGTTATAGACGTGAGCATAGAACTCGGGGATTTCTTACGCACTGGCATCTTTAATATTGATAAAGAAATTAATCTATATTTAAAGTATGGCACAAACATGCGCTTTAACAATAACCGATAAAACTACGCCAAAACATCTAGATTTATTTTTTAACAGTGTGTGGACGTTTAACAAACCCGTGAGACTTGAATTGAACACGGTATATTGTAATAATTTATCATTGGGACGAATTTTATCTATGAAGAAGGTTCTCGATCATCATAGACCAAATTCACGAAAATATGTAGAATTTAGCACGGTGGTGGTGAAGACGCAGTTTGCACGAAGACTTTTACAAATAGGGCTTACTATTATACGCACGGAACGTCCGGTATACGTCAGGGTTTTATAATTTTGGGTAATGTTTATCGAGTGCGGTTTGACTCTTTGAACCTCGTTCCACTAAACATTACCTGATGCGCGGCTCGCCCTTCTTATAAGATCTTTTTTCTTTTCGTTCCGAATCTGGAATCGGTTGAACGTTCTTATTGCTTGGATGATCAGGATGTCTGGGGTCTTCCGGTCCATAGGAGGGACCACTTATGGCATTTTTTTCATCTTCTATTTTACGCCCAACGACATCCTCGCGTTTCATAACTGGTAAATCAATTACAACATTTGGTTTAGGTTTTCCAGTCAATTTATATAAAATCATTAGGATTATGAGATATTGACCAACCGGTATATCTATACCTGGTTTCGCGGTTTCCCAAGTACCCTCCTGCTGCGCCTCCGTGATGTATCCCGAGCGCCTAATCTTCTTCATTATTTTGTTATCTTCGGTTAACTTGTACACTTCAGTGATATCGTTCTTCGTGAGAGTATCGTCGAGTAATGGAAGTTTTCCGTCATAAAAATCATCTACGAATTGCTGTACAAACTTGTTCCCATCTTTATCTAATATATCTACAACCCGATCATTCTCAACTTTTTCATAATATAAGCAATCGAGAGTTCCGTCTGGACATTTTCCAGTACTTTGATTGAATATATCGCTACCGCCAAACGTCCCCGTGAGTGACTTTGGGTTATACGCGTATAAATTATAAGGTGAAACATCGATTGGTACATTACGGTTAGCCATCGCGACATAACCCTCGGTACCACTGGTTTGTTCCTCCTGACCACCGATTACAATAGTTTCGAGTTCCCCTGGTTCAGCCTTTCCATTTGTAAAAAAATAGTATCCTCCGACACTTATAAGGATAAGCACCACGCATATAATTACGTACACGTAGACGCTCTTCATAATTACTTATATATCAGAAAAAAAATGACTCATTCACGGTACGGTTGACTTCGAGAAGAAGACTCTCGTGGATCCCCTTCCCGTAGAGAACAAAATGTCTTGTATATTGTGTGTACTCATAATAATTTATAAGCTAAATGTATGAAGATAGCATTTGTGTTTATCGTGAAGGATGGTGAAAATTATCTTGAAAAGAACTTGAACACTATCAAAAAATACAACCAGGATATTTATGCTGTTGAAAACGACAGTGTTGACAATACGAAGATCATTTTGAGAGATTCGGGTATCAAAAAAGTTATCACTTTACATTTAGATAATAAAAGTTCTCTTGAGTTGTGTGGTAGGAACGAAGACAATTGTAGTAAACGCGTTCGTCGTCTCGCGTACATTCGTCAAAATGGGATTGACGCTGTTATAAATTCAGGTGTTATATACGATTATATATGCATGTTAGATATGGACTTTTTAGAATACGATGAAAAGGGTCTCATTGATATGTTTCAATATATGGAAACTCACAAAGATGTAGATGGAATCTTTGGAATGTCCACAGAGAGAAATGGTTTACCTTATGATACATCAGCTGTAACTCCAACACATAAATTGATACCAATTATAACTAAATTAAATAGGTACGTACGCGTTGATTCAGCTTTCAGTGGTTTTGGTATTTATAGATACCCTTCAGTATGGAATACCGGTGCTAAGTATGACTATAAAAACATAAACGATGTTGAACATATACAGTTTAATAAGAACTTTAACAAACTGGTAGTTGATACACAATTTAATCCAAGATATATATCTTTATCCGAATCTAAAATGAGGTTTAGAATATTTGTAAGCACGCTACTGATTTTAATATTGTTTTACTTGATTAAAAATAACATTCGTAAATAGATAAATTGTAATATCAGGTGTATCCATTGAAAAGTGCCTTGTGGATATATCCCATATAAAAAATACAAGATAATAATAATCAGTGAGATGGGGCTTTCGATTATCATGGGAAACATGTTTTCAGGCAAGACTTCGGAATTGATTCGTCGACTGAAACGTCTTAAGGTTATAGGTAAAAAAGTACTCGTCGTAAACTCTGCAAAAGATACGCGATCACCTGACGAAGTACTTAAGACACACGATAACGTAAAATTCAACTGTCATAAAGTATACGATCTATTTGATATCATTCATACCGACGAGTTTGATGAAGCTGATATAATAGCCGTAGATGAAGCGCAATTTTTTCCGCGTTTGAAGAAGTTTGTAGAATGTGTATTGGTGACGGGTAAGACCATTATTCTTACTGGATTAGACGGGGATTCGTATCAACGGAAGTTTGGAGAACTGATCGATTGCATTCCACTTGCATCGGAGGTCACTAAACTCTCGGCTTTGTGTATGGTATGTAACAATGGAAACCCTGGTCCATTTACACAACGTAAGGTGGCGGATCGAACACTAGAGCTCATAGGAGGAAGTGATATGTATAGCGCTGTATGTAGGAAACATCTTAATACGGCATAACGTTTTCAAGGGTAAAATTTCTACGCGTTAACGGGCTTTTAGCCACATACCCCCCATCTACGAGAAGACGGATAATACCATCCCTATCGTAGACGTGTTGCACCTTAGCATTGCGCACGTCTACGTTAAGATACACTCGTTTATGTTTCTTTATATGCTTCACGGCGCCGGCATTGGTAAAATCACTCAGGTAAAATCCCTTCACGTTGGTTTTATTAAGATTGCGCCATCGTCTCCCATCCCAGTGCCGCCCACCTGGGATCTGGCCACTCGCGATTAAACGTCGTTTCATGCTGAGAGATGCTTTCATTTTCTTTCTATCAACCTTTTCTCTTAGTTTATTTGCTTGTCTGGGAGGAGGAGTAGCGGCTCTGATATAGTAATTATTATTGGAATTGGAATTGTTATTAACCGCCATAGAATTTCCAAACCTATTAAAGTTGTAGCGTATCTGACGTGTATTAGATGGGGGAGACGAAACACGTGCTCGTACCTGTCTAGTGAAAGATGATGAACTGGAATTGGAATTAGAATTGGAATTGGAGCGGTTCGTCGCCGGCGACCGCGTTGCCCTGGCTCCGGGAAGCTGTACCCCAGCCGCTCGCATTCGGCGAATTCTATCTGCCGTCATTCGCGCACCACCTCTTAAACGTAAGACAAGGTGAAGAGTCGACTCCTTTTGCACGTTGTAGTCCGCGAGAGTTCGACCGTCTTCTAGCTGCTTACCTGCGAAAATCAGACGCTGTTGATCAGGGGGAATACCCTCTTTATCTTGAATTTTAGCCTTGATATTGTCAATTGTATCCGACTGTTCAACTTCTAAGGTGATCGTTTTCCCTGTGAGCGTTTTCACAAAGATTTGCATTCTGTTATATGTTTATATTTAATTTTTATAGACGGCGAGTACTTCTGCCACGGCTGGGTGACGCAATACATCTTCATCGGTCATGTTTACATATTCTAAATGATCCATTTCTATACAATCTACACGGTCAATAATATCTTCGAGTCCATTCCTTGTAAGAAGATCACTCTGTTGAAGATCACCGAGAACTATCATTTTTGAATTCGCACCCAAACGTGTGAGAAGCATCTTCATTTGATTAGGGGTACTATTTTGCATCTCATCCGCTATCACGAAAGTGTTATCAAACGTTCGACCCCGCATGAATCCGAGTGGTTCTATATACACACGCGACTGAACCTGGTTATGAGTCAAGTATTTCTCTATGAACTCTAGCATCGGAATAGCCCATGGCTCCATTTTACTTCCCATGTCTCCGGGAAGGTATCCCAAATCCTCGTCTGCGGCCACCACCGGTCGTGTACAAATAATCCTATCATATCGACGATGAGCCAAATGTATAGAAGCCTCCTGACATGCAAGAATGGTCTTACCCGATCCAGCTGGACCCGTCGCGATTACTATGGGTTTCGCTGTTTGGAGAGCACGAAGATATGTACATTGTCCAGTAGTTTTAGGAAACTGCATATACAATATTTAAGGTTTTAATCTTAAAGTATAATAAGAATGACCGATTTCTATTTTGTTTCACTTAAACACGTGGGTTCTGCGACTATACTCGACGGGAAGGCGAAGTCTAGATTCATATGTTTTAAAGATAATAAAATAGCCCATAATTATGCTTCGTATATTTCGGAGCATAGGGCTGAATTTGGTAAATGGCCTTGTGTAAATTTATCTATGCCCATGATTCCAGTCGAAAAGGTTAATCATTATTTTGAACGTGATTCCGAAACGTATAAAGGCCTGTTGGAAGTTACGTATAAAAATCGACAAGACTTAGACGATTTGTCTATTATGTCTGGTATAGAGTATTTTTATTGTCACACATTTGAATACGATGATGTCATGTCGTTTAAAATGAGCGGACAAGAGGTCGACGCCGTCGTCGACGAAATGTTGTATAGAGAAATGTTAGATTACAGTTTAAAGAATATGTAAGTGTATATTACAAAATGTCGTTCGTATCTAAGTTCGACCCTACCAGCGAATCGCATGTACTATGGTTACAAAAGGTTGACGATGTGATGAATGATATCATGACCAATAAGAAAAAAATGGATATAGTACAGGTGGTCAATGATAACCCATGTAAAGCTAAGATCAAGAGCCCTCTAGATTGGGCGGATGTACATTTTCAACTCGCGTTGAAATATTCACAGGCTGTTTTGCGTGGATCAGCGTTTATTCCTGAGTCTTTTGTAAAATAAACTCATTGTATTCATCTAATGTAAAATCTTGTGGCTCAGAATCTATATCCATTCGCATTAGTAATACTTTACCTAAAACCTTTTCCCTGCCGAACGGGGATGGAAGAATGTTTTCATTTCTTTCTATATCAGCCCACGGATCACCACCTCTTACACATTTCATGATTACTACATCAATTTCAGGCCACTGGCCTATGAATGTAGCTGGACCTTGTAATACTCTAAATATTTCATTTTTTACAGGTTCTGTATCTATGTCTATTTCTACCACGTCATCGAATTCCTCGTGTATTAATACAGCTTTCGTCATCTGAGATATGTAAATAAAAAAGTTGTTATTAATATATGGAGATATCCTTAAAATTTGCTTTATTTGCGCTAATTGTAGTTGTTTTACTGATCGAATGGTGCTCGGAAAAGTACTCTTTACATGAGTTGGATTCCCTGTGGGGGGTGACGAAAGAATCTAATCAGCGTAAACAGACCACCGACCCGTTTAACAGGTGTTCACCAGAATCATTTGGCGACTGCGCCAGGAATTCCATGCCGCACTTAAGTCGTTATTAATTAATTCAATAACATAAGTAATAATGTCCAGAGAATTTGTTGTCAATCGTTTTTCGGAACTTCTCGAACTTCCCAAAGAGGATACAAAATGCATTAACATAGAAAAGTGTATATATAACTGGGCTATCACTAGATCTACGAAGTTAGGGGATACACCGGCTGCGGATAATCATAGACACATGAATCGCTACAAAACGAAATTTCTCGAGATTCAAAAGTGTTTACGAAACTCGCCATCACTTAAACTTCGTATTCTATCTGGTGAGTTAAAATCATCTGCAATCGTGGAGACACCCCCAAACCTGCTCTGGCCGGAAGGCCCCATGGCACAGGAAATAGAGATTAACGTGGAAAAGGCTACGAAGAAGGAAGGTAAAACAATCATGAACGATCCAGATTATAAGGGGTTGTTTAAATGTGGAAAGTGTCGAGATTGGAAGACTACATTTTACCAGATGCAGACGAGAGGCGCCGACGAACCCATGACAGTTTTCATTACCTGTCACATATGTAATTCTAGGTGGAAATCTTAACTGCATACGTGGAATCAGTTAGATCCGTGTCCATATCGCCTACGGAAAGGATATAGTTATATTTAGAATTCTTTTTATACACAGACTTTCCAGGAGGAGGTGTAAATACCAGTTCGTCGTAGTAAATGTTATGAGCTTTTAATTGTTCCTGTGTGTGAATAACATTTTCATAGTACCCCGGTCTAGCAGTAATAATGATCATTTTATACCCCTTATTTTGTACACTTTTATACAACGCATACACATTCTCCATTCTTTTACCGCTACGAGATTCGATAAGGGTGTCATCTATATCAAACATTGCGGCTTGTTCGGGATGCGTCGCGTGGGGGATGTTCATATATTATACTCTAGAAAAATGTTATTTTAAGAATACACTCGGTATAAAAAAAATGGAAGGTCAGTTAATTGACGTAGAATACGTTGATGGCTATACTGAAATCTGTAAAATACAGGAAGTGTGTGCAGATTCGTATAAAGTGTATACACTGTTATATGACGAAGACCAATATGCATATAAGTGGTCAGATGACGCCCAGCATTCAGTTCCCAGGGAAGCCGTGTCAGGCTTTTATGATGGTTTGGACTTAGAAGATACTGGTGATTATGTAAAGCGTTCTGATGGAATTTACTATGATTGCCTGACCGATTCGGACGTGGACTTCGATTTGGAATATGATAGTGATGATACAGACGACGATTCTGAATCGGAAATAAGTTTATACGACGAACAGGAGTACGAATTCGAATAAATATATCGGTATATCATAAATGGCGGGACCCATTCTGTTCATGAATGGAAATTTCCTGAAAACGTTTACAGGGAGCATCTTTTGTATTAGTATGATAATCACAATACTCATCGTGATCGATAAAGCGACGGCTACTTCGGGGTATAGTTGTGGAAGTAAGAAGGAAATGTAAACAACTCGAAGCCAAACGAAAACAAATACGTGACCGCAGGAAAAAATGTTCGTGTAATATAAATGAAGTTACCGACCGCGTCACAAGCTTTTCTTGTTATATTCCTTAGCGCTATAATTATTACTGTCGCCACAACGAATTCTTATCATACATGGACTGGTCGTAGTCATTACTGCGCGAATTGTGGATCTAAAAACTGCAACTGTAAGAAGAAGGAGGGATACACCACGGGATGTGGATGTGGTGCATAAATGTACTTAAACAATATCAACGTTATACGATTAAGATGGCGCCGTACACCCCGCCTAACACGCATTATAGCGAGATGGATGTTTCGTCTTATTCAGATAATGAACTCTACAGGTTTATCGGAAGGAATGGGAAACGTTTCTATTGGCTCACTAAGTTTTTGGAACTCGCTTATATATGGTACGACAAAGAACGTAAAGTTATAGAATTATGGGGACCGTACAGCTCTCTTCAGAATTTTCAAGCGCATCACGTCATCGGATGCGAACTTGATTACGCGTGTGGAAGAACGTAAATTAGACCTAAGTTAGAAATTTTGTAATAAAAAAATAAGAATGTTGAAACGACCGGCTCACCGTTTTCATCCACCTACTACACCCAATGTCAGCAGACCTACATCGGGTGTATTGGCTAATATAATTCAAGGGTTCAAGACAGAACCAACCCGTCCACAGAAACAAGAAAAATTCGCGATACAGGCTTCAAACGTGTACGCGCGCCTACTTGAAAAAAACTATGCGTACTACGGGGTACCGTTTAAATCGCCTGATATCATCGAGTTACAACCACCAAAAAAACGCGATATACAAGACGAGCCAGAACTCGATTTCGTGGATAAGGTATATCTAAAACTCGTAATCCTTAAGTCTGGTAAAGTCCGGGTCAAGCTTATACCACATTTTCTCGAGTTGTGGAACAACTACTACTCTAAAGGGAAAAAACCACCAATTAAAACGGTTATCACGGCTTATAAAGCCATTGGGTTCTCAGATGTGTTTCTTCAAAAAATTAACACGAATCAAAAAAGGCGAACCGAGTTCGCAAAAAAGATCGAAAAAATCATCGAAAAAATCTTCGACAAATCCACGACGACTAAACGCAAACCCGTAAAGCCAAAAGTGGAAGAAAAAATTGAAGAAGTCGAAACCATTGAAGTCCCGCCAGAGGAAGATGACGATGACGACGATGGTCCGGAAGAAGATGAAGGTATTCTCCCAGAAGAGGAAGAGGACGACGCCGAGGAAGAGAATTTAGATGATGTCTGTGTCGACGACTTCGATGAATAACTGCACCTAAGTTAGATGTTTAATATAAAGAAAACAGATCATATTTACCAATGGGATACATTGCATGGGATACCGAGACTTCGGGGCGTCCACCCCCAAATGTCGCCACCGTGACCCCTGAAAACTACCAGTTATGGGGTGGATGCAGAATGGCATCCATCGCAGCTATCCAATTCTCTCGTCATGGTCGTGAGATTGATTCACAGCATAACATCGTCTATCCGGATGGATTTGTATTAGGTTCACACCAGGACGATCCAGTCGGGGCTACGGATATACACGGCATTACACACTCCTATGCACAGAGATGTGGTTTACCTTTTGTACAAGTATACGAAAAGTTTTTGGCATTCGTGAGAAAATCGCGAGTCACGACACTCGTAGCTCACAACGCCAGTTTCGATAAAAACGTGCTGTTCAGTGAATGTTACAGATACGGACTCTCGGTTGAACCGTTTCGACAGTTGAAGTTTGTGTGCAGTTTGGATATGGCTAAATCTGCATTCCTTGATACTTTAAATAATCGCTGCGAAACACTGTTCAATTATATCACCGGTGAGACATTCCGTGCACACGATGCATTAGAGGATTCTCGAGCGTGTGGGGTGATTTATTCGGTTGTACGAGATATTAAGTTTCACTGCAAACCTATTGATCTTGATACAGTTGTCGTCAATGTATCAGACGTTCCCGCTATTTCCGGTGCTAATTGGTTCAAAAAACCACTCGATGTCGCTAAATCTGTCGTAGGTAAATACTATGAGCAGACCGACAATGGTATTCGCCGCCGAGAAATCGTGGATAAACTACGTAACGAAAACGAAGTGATTGATAATATCATATCAGATGCTCTACGATTCCAATCTAGACGCATGAAAGATATCGATAACAAAATGAACGCGGTGTCGGTGCAGCTCGGACTAAAAACAAAACTGTCGGATGCTAAGCGACTACTCGTCTGTGATCATGTGAAGGATGTTCTTCGAGGTAGGGTTACCAGCGAGACGCGTGATAAGAGGTATTATACACAAGAAATTTGTGTCATCCAAGGTACAAAGTATATTCTCACGGGGTACGCGGATAAATTGATCAGGGGTTCATCAGGAAAACTTGTCGTAGTGGACGTGACGGATCGTACAGACAGTCGTTTCAGGGGCCTAACCGAGGTTGACAAGGTCAGATGCCAAACGCTCATGAATATGCTTAACGTTGATGAATGTAGGTTTGAAGAGCAGCGTGGTGATGCAATTCATACTGAAATTTTGATGAGAGATACTGAGACGTGGAATACTACAATTCTTCCCAAACTCAAGAGATTTTGTGAATACGTGCACAGTCGTTTAGGAAAGTAATTTAAAGTTTGTAATCAATACTAATTAATGGATCCCTCTAAAAAAAACGTAATCGTCGCCTTCCCTGGTAAAGAGTTTTCTGGTACATTTCTCATGCAATGGTCAGAGTCCCTGGTGAAGCTCACGCAACTTGGATATAAAATTGCACTCACGAATGATTATTCCGCTTATGTACCTTTCACACGTATGATGACTCTAGGTTTAGACACTATGCGGGGCAACGAACAAAAGCCATTCGACGGGAAGGTTGAATATGACGTTTGGGTGACGATCGATTCAGATATTATTTTTAAAGCGAAACAGCTTATAGAGCTTATCGAAGATACGGATAAATTCCCGGTAATTTCTGGTGTGTATAGAATGTCTAATTCTAAATACATCGCAGCCGTTAGGGAATGGAACTTAGCGCATTTCATAAAGAACGGTGTGTATGAATTTATCGACCCCGAAACGTTCGATGAGGACGTTAAACATCACGAGGTCGCTTATGTGGGTATGGGATTTATGGCTTGTACCCGCGAAGTACTCGAAAAGATTGAATACCCTTATTTCAATTATCCAACGGAAGAATTACAGGTTGATGGAAAGACGATTTCACAGGTTTTCTCCGAAGATGTTTCATTTTCTAAGCGAGTTACTGATGCGGGTTATAAAATTGTAATCAATACAGACCTGCGTCTTGGTCACGAAAAAAAGATTATTATGTAATATGAACGTGACACTTATCTTGAGTTTTTTTACAACATTGGCTGGAATAGTTTGTGTAGATACGGTGCGAATGATAAACGAATATAAAAAAGATGAGTCAAAGTAAATTACATGGATACTATTGATTACGACGATATGTCCGAGCCTACCCTTCCCCCCCAACGGGGTAGTGCATTTATTAACGCGATATCCTTTGAGTTCAAGACGCATTTCATAGCTATGTTTAACACGTTTTGGCAATTCACACCCCAATACAGTCTCAATACTTTCAAATGGCTAAAAACCGCTATCATCGATGCACCGTGTCGCTTGATGCTTGATATTGATATTGAACAGTTGCGACTCAAGCGAGAGTATATTTCTAAAATTAAGAAAGGAAACCTAAGTGAAGACGACGTTTCGGAGAAAAATAAAGACGACTGATGACCTTTTACGTGAGTGTATATTCACACGAGTTTGCTACGGCTTTCTTGCAGGCTACGGCTCCCCTGTGCCCCGACGTTCAGCGACGTATTTGGAAAGAAGTTTTACATACCCCGCATACACTCGTCCCACCGCCCGCACCTAGAAAATGTCCGGTGTACTCAAGCTCCTCTACGAGGTCTTTACCACGGGATCTCTTCCAGAGCAAGAAACCTCCGCAGATAAATTACTGAAAGGTGTATACATAACAACGTACAACGACTGTGGCGAAAAAAGAATAATTCACGATCCACGTGATACAGCTATTACAAAAGATGATAAAATATTTGAAAATAAACACGATTTAGAAATACTTCGTTTGAAATGTGAAGATTTGTTATCATATTTCAAACGTGTGGTTTTACCTGAAAGGCGACGCGATAAGGATTTCGAGATGCAGAATAGGCTCTGTGATTTGATCGATGATATTTATCTAGAAATTGACGATACAAAAGATATTTCATATGATCATCTCGTCACGAAATATGAAGCGTGTAAAGTGTATATTAAGCGTACGCGTAGCTCTTACAAAGATCTTAATAGACTTAAGTCGTGATGCTATTGTTAAAATTTTCAACTCAAAGATGGATAAGTTCCATTCTCTCATGGCTCTCATTGATAAAAATACCGATGTTCTTCCCGACGGTGATTACCTCGAGATCGCGAATATCATAAAGGAAATTCGTGATCAAGTCAAACCCCCGAGCTTTCTTCTTGATCAGAATGAACCGATGACAATGTCTCAGATGCCCGAATATTCGCCATCGATACGTTCAGCTACTCCCGAGCAAGCGAACGTCACGGTGGATGTGAGTTTACTTCACGCTGATTGGGCAAACACAGATAACGCTCGATACCCTGAGGAGGACGATGAAGATGACGAGGAGTACACGTCATACAGGTTTAACACGGTCCCTGATACACTGGATATTGACACGATTCCGGGTAACGTCTATAATGAGATCATGGCGTCACCGGATGGTGTGACCGCGCGCTCGTATCGACGAGTGAGTGAGAGTGATTCCGATCTGTATTATGAGGTTTGCTTTCCAAATGGGAATATGATTACATATGGCGCGCACTCTCCAACAGTGTACACGCATCAATCTCGTGGACCCACCTGGCGCTGACGGTTCCTGAATTTATTCACCGATAAGGTCAATCTCCTTTTCGTATGTATGTGACATCAGTATAGTTTTTAGATCTCTTGAAAATATGATATAGTTTTTTGGAATATCTCCCCATAATCGTTCATTGCTCACAAACGCGTCTATATTTCCATCTTCTAGTAGGGGTTGAAGAAGCATCCAATTCGGTTCGGTGTACTTTATCTTTTTACACCCTTTAGCAAACTTCCTAGAATAGATATACCATGCGGCAATACTCTTATATATATGTATTGGTCGTTTTCCGCGTTCTAAACATACCCGCAGGGAGGGTACAACGAACGTATGAAATTTTGTAAAACCATCCATACATATACGTTCTAACTCGTCAACGTTTACTTCACTCGAAATACGTTCTTCTACCGTATCCACGTAGTCGTATATGTCAAAAGGTAAATCGATTTCTATAGAAGGTATGATTTCTTCTTTTTGAAGAGCTTTAAAATGTTGACGATGGATTTTATCGTTCATCACCTGATCAAATGTATCGTACCCAGAAAGAACGCCCATGTACGCGAGTGATGTGTGTGCACCGTTTAAAATCCGTATCTTCGTCTCTTCGTATGGTTCAATGTCCTTTGTAATGGTTGCACCCACTTCTTCAAGCTTTGGAAATTCTGATGCAAAATTATCTTCTATCACCCATTGGGTATATTCTTCTGTATGTACACACGTGTCGCCAAAACATGGGAATATTTCCTCTATTTCGCGTCGAAGTTTATCTGTGCTTCTAGGTGTTATACGGTCGACCATACAGGAAGGAAACTTAACGTTGTCTTGTATCCATTCCGCGAGTTCGAATTGATTCGTTTGATATAAATAAGCCATAAACTGACTTTCCAGTACCCGTCCATTTCTTTGACCGTTATCACATGACATGATGGTTATGGGACTGTTTCTGTTTCGCAATCCGCATGCGAGGTATTCGTATAACATCGATCCAGGAGCGTAGCCACTTTCGGTGACTGTGACTGTAATCAGATGGACGCTTGGGAGTGTTAGCATATGTTTTGCAACTGTTCTATTTTTAGACCAGTCTATGTAGTCTAGATGAGAGCGTACAAGTCTATATTTAGAAGGGGTTTTTACGATGTAGTCGTTTATTTCTCTGAACCCTTCATTACGTAAATTCACGGCAACGATCCCCCAGCGTAAATCACCCGTTTTTTCCATGTAGTCATCCAAGTAGACGGCCTGGTGCGCTCTATGAAAAGCACCATACCCTATATGCACAATACCAGTTTGACATTTCGACTTGTCGTAGGTCGTCTTATACATTACCTGACGTATGGTGAGAATTTTTTAAGATACATTATCACACTTAAGTAATTCGATGATTAAGAATATTCCAATGATATATCATGGAGAATGTTAAATCGCTCATGCAATCACTGGATTCTATATCCGAGATGATTCCCGAGGGTACGTATCTTGAAATGGCTAATAACCTGAAAGAAGTTCATACACAGATACACCACGACGAGGACCCACCCATAACAGATCGAAGAAGTTTGAGAATAGATATTCCGTTTATGCCCAGAATCCCGAATTCACTTGGAGAACTCGATGACGACCCTGAAACATATGACCCATTCACCATTCCAGACGAGCCTTACGAGGAACGGTATTTTCCGTTTAGTTCTGAAATTCCTAATCTAGACGAAAACTTCAGAAATCCACGAGAAGGTTTCTTTGTTTGCTTTGAACGTAACCGTGACGAAAATGGAAATATGATTTCTCGCCCAGTAGAGAGGTGTTTAATTCGTCAGGATATCATCGCAATCGGTATACATCATAAAGAATGTATCAAAAGAATGCGGGAGTTGAAACCTATCAAGAATATTACTACACGGGTCAAAGAGGATGCAATTAAGTCATATGTAAACGCACGACTTTTGAATCTTCAAACGTTTACATTTGAGTGTATGTGTAGAACCTATCCCCAATTATTTGCATACGATATGCGAGTAAGAATGTTTACACGTCGAGGAGAGTTAACACGATTTGGTAAAGAGGTTGAGAGGGATATCTATATGGAGTATATTGAAACACGGAACACTCTCACGGATTTAAAGTCACTCGACGCTCACACGGAATATAACTGGCTTATGCATGCAAAAACAATTTCATTGGATCGAATCACGGAACTCAACGGTAGGTAGATTGACACCACCATTGGTTTCCCCCGGAGTACTCAAATAAAATATGAATGAGAGCACCACCTATGAATAATTTTACAAAGAGTGGCGCGGTGTACAGTCTGGGTATTCTATTTAAAACGGACAGGAGACCCACATTCAATATACCTATAATAATAGCTTCGAACGCGACGTGTCCAATCGGTCTGAGTTTCATTTGTAATTATGTGAGAAAAAAATATCAATACTATATAAAACAGTATGGCTAAGTTTGCTACCACTCTCAAGGGGCTTTCTAAGAACAAGATCGCCATTTTCATCGCCGGTATGATTCTCGCGACGATCATTCTCCACTTTGCTTGTGGTGGTTTACACCAGTGCGCAGCTTTCCGTTCCGAGTCTTATGAATCTCCGGAACAGCTCGAAGCTGAGCTGAACGCTCTTCTCCAAGAGATTTCTAAGGCCCCCGAATTACAAAGTATGGAAGATGACGAGGCTAATCCCGATATCGAAGTTTCCGACGATCAGGCAGCAGATCTTCAGGCCCTCCCCGAGGCGATGTCCGAGATGCCGGTCATGCCCGAGGACTCTGACGATGAAGGGGAAATGATGGGTGGTTCTATGGCACCCGCCTTTATATCTCCTTAAAATTTTGTTAGCTTACTATAAATGGATAAGACCGAATATACCGACAAACTTGTGGATGCGAAGGATCGGGTCACTAAGACTATGAAACAGTCTATTATGGAACTGAAGCAATTTATTAAGAAGCGTGACGACTTCTATTCGAAGGACGTTAAGGAGATGGATTTTAAGAAACTCGAAGGCCTTGGAAAGGAAATGGAGGCGGTTATTGTCAGGGCGACATCTGCTTTAAATGCTACGGAGGGCATTAAACTTATGGGTGAACTTGATCGCTCGGTCTCAAAAATGAGAAAGGTTAACGAAACGCAGGATCGGATTCGAGTTGCTGAGGCTGAAGAGAATAAGAAGAGAATGAATTCCGATCTCGTGAGCGCGATGGACACTATTCAATAAGATATAGTTGATATATATAATAACTATCAAAAATCCCGTAATCCGGTATTTTTGATACGATAATAATCTTATACAATGATAAGATGACACCTACAGACATGCTATTAATCGGGGTGATTATAATGGTGCTGCTATTGGTGTACTACTTCATGGGAAGGAAACGCATACCTATTAAAATACCCCAGGAAATAGATGTAGCAGCCTTAAAACCCCCAAAACAGTCGTTGAAAATTTTCACAGGACTCGATACAGAGGTCAAGATGTTAAGTACAGTCGACGAACTCGAAAAGGCTGTAGACGATATAGTCGAGGTTAATATGGCAGATAGAAAGGCTATTAATGAAGAGGCTACTAGACTCGAAGAACGTATCATAGACGATCAAAAAGTTAAACTTCAAGATTTAAAAACTGCATCGGAAACTGTTATCGTAGAAAAGAAAGAAGAGCTTTCTGCTTCTCAAAAGCTTTTAGCCGAAATGGTGAAAAGGAAGGAAAAGAAAATGCTGGAAAGGGAGTTGTTACTCCAGAATTCGAGTGTGGCGGCCCACAATCGTGGGCGTGAGAAGAATCGTATAGAGAATGAAAAGAAACTGGCTGAGATAAAACTTAAACGTCAACAGGCGATAGAAGCAATGAAACAGGCGACTACACTAGGTGAAGCAAAACAGCTGAATTTGGAGGCAGAGAACGAACGATTATTAGTGGATGCTCAGAATAAAGCAGCACAAGATCTTATTAGAACAGAAGAGGAGGCTGTCGAAGCTGAAAATGTGGCGCGTGAAAAGGCTGCACAACTATCTAGGCAGGAAGCGCAGGCGCAGGAGCGCATAGAAGCTGAAATTGAAAAGTATGCAGAACTTGAAATGGAATATGAACGTACTCAACGGGTGGAACAGGCTAAAATAGATGCAGCAGTGCAAGATATGGATGCTCTGATAGAAGAGGAAACCGCGCGAAAAGCGGCGATGGACGAGGAGTATGAAAGAATGCGTGCTGAGCGGAAACAAAAGTTATTAGACGATAACGCCGCTGTCATAGCCGAATTAGAAAAGCTCCAGGCTGAATATGATGAGAGGGAAAGGGACGCACTCGAAGTTAAGACCCAAGCCGAAGCTGAAATGCAATTAAAGCAAGAACAGCAACAAAGGGATACAGATGACGCGCAACGGTTATACGATGAACAAGTTGCACGCGATCAGGATGCAATGGACGATGCACAGTTTGCATCTGAAACTACGGGTGACGCTGACCAACAGGCGGAGCGTGACGCAGCGTTGGCTTTTGAAATAAGTTCGGAGGAAGAATGGGGAAGAATGACAGAGGCTGAAAAACAAGCCGAACTGGATGCAATCGCGGCATGGAATGCTCAGTCTGCAGCGCGTGAGATCATGCCCTCAGAGTATACGTATGCGTCGTTAGCCGACGAGGCCGAAGAGGAACGAATCGCTGATCTGGAACGGCGGCAAACGTTATGGGATGAACGGAGCCAGATGCTCGCCGAGGCGGCTGACAGACAGACCAAGATCCTCGAGCAGTGTAAGAAGGATTATCCCTGGTCAGCCAACTACCCGGACTTTTTCGATAAGCCGAAATGGACCAACGCGGAAGGGCTCGCGATGTTAAAACTCAAGGAAAATGATAAGCGGGACCCCGTCACCGACGAGCCACTCTATTGGGGCACGAAAATGGACTGCTTTGAGAGAGAGCATAAATACTGGAAGTCCACGGGGCAGGACTACTTGAGGACAGTGCAGGCACCGGTTCTCGACGCCGACCTGTTGGCTAATTTTGATGATATAATGGATGACTACAATGCGTACAAGCAGGGATTTGGCGCGTCTCCCGATTACTCGCCCGGCGCCAGGGATTGCACCGGAACGGGTCTCTGTTAATAGCTTAGTCGGAGCGCTCGAGGGACTTGGAATCTTCGGCGAGACCCATGGAGTGGAGGCCGTTGTCGACGTAGATGCAGGAGCCGGTGATGCCGGACGCGAGGGGAGCAGAGGAACGCCGCGGTCTGGCCAATCTCCATGGTGAGAGTCGCTTTTAATTACCAGCTGTGTACGGGCAATTGGACTGACGTCGTATTTTTTAACGTAAATAGGTTTGCGAACAACGGGAGCTGAGCCAGGCGAGGGTGTCGCGCACGCGGTCGATGACGTCGCCGCGGAAGAAGAATGGAAGGCTAAATATGGATAAAATCTTACATAAAACACGGACTAAAACTCGCCAAGAGACATACACGAAACCTTACGTATTTAAATTACGTCGTAACATGTCTCCTGGGGATTTGTGAAAATG